>MCHG01000031.1_pt1 | contig 136026 bp, 128 predicted proteins | sample 787351 | NCBI WGS metagenome assembly MCHG01 (sample SAMN05430296, study PRJNA330682) | permafrost metagenome | biome: Cold desert; feature: permafrost; material: soil; isolation source: enrichment culture inoculated with soil incubated with H2/CO2 at 20 degrees... ... | reverse complement strand
CACTGGACGCATTGTGTGTTGTCTGTAACTATTTTTTGTCCAGCCACTTTCGCTAACAAACCTAACATAGTACCTAAGAGGCAGTAAAAGCAATACCCTCGACCGATAAATGCAATCCAGAAAAACATCGCCATTAAAAGTATAACCATTAGGAAAAACCACATAAATAATCGTATGCCCTAAAATCAAATATCGGGCATCTCAGAATTTCTGAAATGCCCGATAAGTAAGGTTTTCATAGTAAATTGGTGCGCTACCCCGGGTTCGAACCGGGGACCTGCCGATTAAGAGTCGGATGCTCTACCAGCTGAGCTAGTGGCGCACATAAGAGAACAATTGAAAGTATACTTCTATATCACAAAATAGTCAAGCATCCTTATAACGGTAAACTTATGTTGTTATATTCAAATACTTATATAGATGCCTGTTACTTGAGTAAAAGCAATTGTTTGTGCTTTGTGGTATTGCTATCTGTTCTCTGGGTCAGCAGCGATATTAAGAATAGCTTGGGCGTACACTTTGGTCGTTAAGAGAAGGTTATCGATCGCGATGTATTCATCTGGACAATGAATTACTTCCGGTTCTCCTGGAAATAAAGGCCCGAAGGCGACTCCTTGGGGAAGCGCTTTAGCATACGTTCCACCGCCAATTGCAAAGGCAAAGGGTTCTAGCCCAGTAACATCGGCATAGGCTTTGAGCAACGATTGAACTAAGGCACTGTCTTTTGGGACGTGGTGTGCTTCCTGATGAGTTATAACTTTGATGCTGAGTTTTTCACTCTGAGCTATTTTTTCGATGGGAAGATAAACAGCATCTCGCTTGAACGTCACTGGATATCTGATATCAATGACAAAGCGCACTTGGTCGGAAGTCAAATCTAAAATACCAAGATTTAGAGAAAGCTTACCAGAGGGCTCATCACTTAACGCGATTCCGAAACCTTCCCCATAAAAACCATTGCCAGGGTGTTTCAAAATAAAATCAAGCATGTGTTGTTCTTCCGAGTTCAGAGGTAATGTCTGTAGGAACTGCAAGGCATAGAGCACTGCATTCTTTCCATTTTGCGGGAGACTCCCATGCGCTCCGACTCCCCTAAAGGTAAGTTTCGTTTCCTGTTCAGATTCAGAACTACCTTGTGTGCCGCTAACCCCTTCTGGAAAAGAGAAGTTTTTCAATTTATTAGAAATAATGTCGTTCACGATTCCTGTAACGGTAACTTCACAAACATCAGGAACGACGTTTGCTCGTTCTCCGCCCTGGACTCGGACAAGATGGGGAAACGATATTTGAGATTTGCTCAATTCGAGATGAAGAATCCCCTTTTCCGCATGGATCACAGGAAAATCAGCGTCTGGTGCAAATCCGATCTGTGGCACTTCCTCTTGCTTGAGGTAATAATCCATATCTGCCCAACCAGACTCCTCATCGGTCCCTAAGATCAAACGAACTCTCATGTTTAAGGGAATATTTGCATCCTTTATCGCTTTCATTGCGAATAGAGCTGTTAAAGTCGGTCCTTTGTCATCTAAGGCACCCCGCCCGTAAATTCTGCCGTCCTTAATTGTAGCACTATAGGGAGGTACTGACCAACCATCCCCTTCTGGTACAACATCGATATGGCCTAGTATCCCCAAAAGGTCCCCCGTGCCCATTTCGATATGTCCCGCGTATCCTTCGACATTTTTGACGGTAAAGCCAAACTGTTCACCTAAAGCCAAGGTCCACTCTAAGGCATCTTTAATTCCTGGACCAAAGGGTGCACCCGGTGTAGCATGTTCAACATCCTTGACACTCTTAATTTGGATACACGCTTGGATGGCAGCAATTAAGTCTTCTTTCATCAAGTCAATCTGTTCGTCTAAACGCATCTTTTATTCCTCCGATTGTTTTGATCTAATCGTTTCTTTTACACTAAGTTACTATGGACTTACAACTTGTAAAGCAGAAAACTCAACTTCAATAGTTGTACCTTTGACCACAGCTTTACCAGCTTGAGGTGATTGCTGCTTAGCTAAGCCGCTCCCTTTAAAATTAAAATGTAGTTCTGCCTTTGTCAATACATCCCCAACTTGGCGCATAGTCAAACCTGTGAGATCAGGAATAATAACTTCCCCGCCCAAAGGTGTACGTTCAGGGACCACTGGTTTAGGTGAGGGTCTAACCGCAGTATCGCTGGGAGAAATGGTTACTGTGCTTTCTGTATTATTAGCAACAGGGAGTCCAAAATATTGTAGGGCTCCTTCGATAATGGCTTTAGCAGGAGGTCCACCTAGTGCTCCACCTTGATGACTTTCACCCTCTTTAGGTGTATCAATAATAACGACCACCGCAATTTTAGGGTCTTCAGCAGGGGCGTAAGCAGCGAATGAGGCAATGAAATCCGTCTGTGAATATGCTCCAGTCTTAGGGTCGACCTTCTGAGCCGTTCCTGTTTTACCGGCCACATTAATGCCTGGGATTTTAGCGAGTTGCCCAGTACCATCGTCAACAACCTGTCTTAGAATTTCTGTCATTTGCCGAGCAGTTGCTTTCGAGATTACTTGGCGTACGGGGTTCGGTTTTTTTTGTTCAACCAAACTACCATCTGGCGTCGTTATTTTATCAACAATATATGGTCGATAAAGCATCCCCCCGTTGGCAACCGCAGATATGGCAGATAGTAATTGGATTGGAGTTACAGAATTAGCTTGTCCGAAGGACATTGTAGCCAGGTCTATATCACGCGTTTTGTCCTGTGGAAGGAGCAAGCCACTTTGTTCTCCGGAAATATCCACCCCTGTTTTAGATCCGAAGCCGAACGCTCTTAGGTAGGTATAGAAAGAATCTCTACCCAACTTCATTCCAACCTGGGCCAGCACAACATTAGAGGACAACTGCATCCCTTTCGTAAACGTAGGGTTCCCGTGTGGCTTTTGGTCAGAGTCCCAGTTGGTAATTCTACGAGGTGGAATCATTAAGTACCCAGGATCAGAGAAAGTATCACTCGGGTTAATTATCCCCTCTTCCAGTGCTGCTGATCCAGTAATAATCTTAAACGTTGAACCAGGCTCATAGGACATACCGATGGCTAGGTTTCGACGAGCATCGGGTGTCGCTTTAGCATAATCCGTGGGATCAAAGGTGGGGCGGGATCCCATACCCAATATCTGTCCGGTCTTTGGATCCATCGCCAAAATCGTAACACTATTGGCTTTAGTTGCTTGTTGTATTTGGTTAAGTTGTTGTTCCACAAAGTATTGTATTGTTGAATCTAGTGTTAACGATATACTATTTCCAGGTCTAGTTGGATCGCTTTGATGGAGGGCATCGAGGATAGAGCGTGCTCTTGTATCCTGTTCCTGTGATTTGAAGCCAGGAATACCGAACATTTGTTTATCATAATAGGATTCAATACCTTCTACTCCATGTCCCGAGAGATCGACGATCCCGAGTGCAGAGGCAGCAAAGCTCCCCATTGGGTAGACCCTTTTTTCCTCATCACTTAGACCTACTCCAGGGATTTTGAGTGCCATGATTTCATCTGCTTTTTGGATGGTTACTTGATGAGCTAAACTTACCCAAAGTAAATCTTTATTGAGTTTATCAAGTATGTCCTGTGGTTTTAGGTCTAAGATAGTTCCAAGCGCTTTGGCAACGTCTTCTTTTGTTCCTTTGAACTTCTTGTCACTAATTAAAACACCCAATGTTTTGGGATCGGCATAAATCGCTTTAACTGGAATGCTCTGAGCTAAGACATTGCCTTGAGCATCAAAAATCGCGCCTCTTTCTGGTCGCAGACTTTTATCACTCGTCCGACGCTCAAGCCCTTTAGCCTTAAGATCAGCAGCTTGAACTATTTGTAGGGTCACTAATCTTGCAAGGACTAAGGTGACCACCATAAGCAAAACAACATGGACCCACTTATCACGCGAAAAATAACTAAGTGTGCGTTTACTTCTCTTTTTCAAAGCATCCCCTCTTCTCTCCTTTTTACATTATAACATTTAACGACGTTCTTCCAACTCTTATTATGAAGATCAAGTAATCTCTATCAAATTAATATGCCAAAACAGAGCTAACGCTTTCTTAACTAACGATGGCTTTCAACAGCCACCTTGCTAAGAAACCGCAAGCTCCTGAGTGTATTTTGTCCTAAATAGGGGGGAATTTATGCTGGCAAAAAGAGGTATAAATAGACTTATTTCTTAACTCTTTTTTGGGATATAAAACACGTTAGCGTACCGGTTATAAGTCCCCCTAAATGTGCGAAGTTATCGATTCCTGGTTGAACTAAGCCAAATCCGAGATTAATCAGTATCACAACAACCAAATTCATTCCTAAGCCGGACTTCCATAGGGCAGGACGTTTGTAGCTATAATAGAGTAAGGCACCTAATAGTCCAAAGATCGCCCCAGAGGCACCTGCTGAAAGGACTGGAGAAAATAGGAAGCTGGCAATAGATCCTCCGAGGCCACTCAAGATGTAGATAATAAAGAACCGTCGATGCCCAAAACTTTCTTCCGTTAAAGGACCTAATGCCCATAACGCATAGAGGTTAAAGGCGAGGTGGATAATTCCGATATGAATAAATGTGCTTGTTAATAATCTCCAGATTTCACCAGCCTCAATCAAGCTGTTAACTTTGGCTCCAAAGTTAATAAGAACACGTTGATCGATCGATCCTTCAATAGGATTTGGGAACAGATGAAACCCAGCAAAAAACATCAACAGAAAATAGATGATGTTTAGGCCTATTAATGAATACGTTAAAAACGGCTTAGACGCTAGTTCTGTTGGAGATACCTTCCCTTGAAAAACTGGCTCTCCACTGGCAAGTTGTTTTAACCACTGAGGAATTGTTGGGTCGTTCGTTGGTGGAAAGGGAAATAGGTTCCCCAGTTTCATATCCCAGTACCAAAGTTGGACATCTGGAAAACGGTGTTCTTTTAAGTATGATGAGTCAATTCTATCGGGGCAAAAGACAATAACGTCCCATCTAGAAACATTAGCATTATAACTAGTCCACTGCCTGAAATCATTCGGGAGCTCATTGAAATTTCCTAACAATAATCCCCGATTCAGGGACTCGTGCGTAGCCCTGACCCAGCTACCGTCTATAGTCACCAGAGACCATCCAGACTGTCTGAGGCTATTAATAATCTGCTCGAACATATTATCACCTCTATTTTAAATCTCTCCAAGAACCCCACGCAACAAGCTTGGTATGCCGTAATCATTTTTACCGGCACCATATCCCACACTGAGTAAAGTCATCTCAGGAAAGGTTGATTGCTCTGCCAAGGCACGCATGAGTGCCGCTCCTGTAGGGGTAATTAATTCCCCAGTGATGCCTGATTCCCGGAATTTAAAGCCCCGCAACAGCATGAGTGTGGCCGGAGCGGGTAATGGCAATATTCCGTGTGCACAGTGCACAAAGCCAGTTGACCATGGAAGCGTAGGGACTCTAATTAAGTCAATATCCAACTGATCTAAGGCGATACAAGTTCCTACAATATCAACAAGGGAATCAACGGCTCCTACTTCGTGAAAATGGACCTGATCCACCGTTGTGCCGTGAACATGCGCCTCAGCCTCAGCTAAAACGTTAAAGACTAGCAGAGCTCTTTTTTGAGATCGTTCTGACAAAGTACCACTGAGGATCATTTCCTGGATATCCTGGAGACGCCGATGATGATGCTTATGCTTATTCTTATGCTCCACTTGAACATGATCGTGATCAACGTGCTCTTCATGCGCCTGAGTAGGAATAACGACATCGATGTCAGTCGCTTGAATTCCATGAACTTGACGAGATTGTACATCGAGCACAAATTCTGTCAGGCCGATAGAATGAAGCTGCTCGACAATTAATTCTGGATCAGCGCCTAAGGCAATCAATGACCCAAGGGCCATGTCCCCGCTAATACCTGCAAAAGTATCCCAATATAAAACTCTCAAGAAAAATATTCCTCCCTATCTACAATCGTGTGAGTCCATTTCTATGTGTGGAAGTGGTACCCCGATGTTCAACTTAGTCGAACGAGTTTACTTTCTCGAAATACGACGTACAATTGCTGAGGCTAAAGACGCTGCCCCAAAGCCGTTATCAATATTAACAACGCCAACTCCAGACGCGCAACTGTTTAGCATGCTAAGTAAGGCTGCTAATCCTTGAAAGTGTGCACCATAACCTACACTTGTTGGTACAGCAATAACAGGTTGTTCGACTAGTCCTCCGACAACGCTGGCTAAGGCACCTTCCATTCCGGCAACCACTATAAGCACCTCTGCACGTTCCATTAACGCTCTCTGACCGAGTAAACGGTGTATGCCTGCGACACCAACGTCAAATAGTGTATCTACCTCGTGTCCCATATAGCGGGCCGTCAGCCAAGCTTCTTGTGCGACTGGAAGATCGGCAGTCCCAGCGGTCATAATTAGGATTCTCCCAGGAATAGAGGGCTCCTCTAAGGGGCGAAGAAGAATGCAGCGCGCCTGGATATCATAGAGAGCGGTTGGAAAATGGGGTAATATTTTTTCTGCATCTTCGGGATCGAGACGAGTGCCCAACACGTTTTTAGCCTTTGCACCCAAGTGGTTTAAAATAGAAATAATATGGTCTGGCTGTTTTCCTTGACAAAAGATGACTTCAGATTGTCCCGTACGTAGCCCTCTGTGATGATCTAACCGGGCAAACCCCAGATCTTCAAACGGAAGATCTTTTAATTGGAGTAATGCATCTGCGGTGGAACATGACCCTTGCTGAACCGATTCTAATAGGGCCTTTATTGTCTCTTCGTTCATACAGTGTCCTCCTGAATAGGGTTGAGGCTCCCCGAGCGTAGACCCATTAAATCTAAGGTGACAAATCTAAAGCCCAACGCGAGCATTGAGTCAGTAACTTCCTTACTATGTTGCAGGAAGGCGGAAAAGTTATCTAGCGGAATCTCAATACGAGCAATATCGTTGTGTACCCTTACTCGACATTCTACGTACCCTTTTTGGTGAAGTATCGCTTCAGCCTGGGCAATTTGTTTTAGTAGTTCCGCAGTGATAGTGTCTCCAAAGGGTACTCGAGAAGCCAAACAGGCCATGGAAGGCTTATTCCAAGTAGGTAACTGCCGACGTTTTGATAATAAACGGATTTCTGCCTTTGTTAGGCCTACTTCTAGAAGGGGGCTGATAACGCCTAACTCTTGAAGGGCGATCCGCCCAGGACGATAATCATTAGTGTCTGAAGCATTGGTACCGTCGATCACTGAGGAGTAGCCTGAGCTTTTGCTATAGCCCAGAAAAGTCTCGAAGAGTTTCTTCTTACAAAAATAACAGCGATCGGGGGGATTTTCTCGGAACTTCTCTAAGTCTAAAATATCTAAGTCAATCACCTCGACTGTAATACCCAACTGTTGCACCAAAGCTAACGCTTCCGTCTCTTCTTGGGAAGAAATCATGGGCCCACGCGCAAAGATTGCTTTACACTTTCCCTCTAAAGATTCTAGGGCAACCGCCAGTAAATAGGTTGAGTCAACGCCCCCTGAAAAAGCCACCAAGACATTGTCAAACGATTTTAAGCGTTTGATAAGTTGAGCTTCCTTCACACTTGCTTCTTCTATTTGTTTATCCATGAATAATTGATCCCTTCTTCCCTCCCTATTCTATCTATTGGACAAATCGCTGTCAAAGTAACTTTGCACATTACACAGAAATATTGTCTCTGGAGTAAAGAATACTAAAGAGCAAGAGCAGAGTCGGCCTTTAAGCCCACCCTGCTCTTGCTCAATTATTATCTAAAACAAAATATGAATTGAAATCAACCGTTTTTCCAAGAAACCCCAAATCCACCTCTAGGATACTTCCAGTCAATGTTGCCATAAGGACAACCGATCAGACATGTACCACACTCTAGACAGCCTTCATAGCCAACAGAGATGCGTTTTTCTTCGTCATCCCAATCATAAACATGAGCTGGGCAAAAACGTGTACAGGGTTTATCTTGACACTGCTTTAAGCATACATTAGAATCATTGATCTTAATGTGATTTAATTTATCGGTATTAAACCGTACCAAGAAAAGTTTATCATCTAATTTCATAACAGTGCCCTCCATGCCCCATAGATATCCTTGATTAAACCGCCTTTTGAACGATGTTCGAAGGCCATCTTGATAATTTCCTTTTGGCGTGCTTTCTTGGGGGTTCCATCAGCACTTAAATACATCTTGGCTGCTTGAGAAAGTAGCTTCGGATAAGTTTTTAGGAGGTGTGGATTATTCTCAAAGAACTTACCCATATGGCGATAATGGTGAAGGTCTTTGAGTACGAAGGAATCTCGCAAACGGGTTTCGTAAACTGTCATAGCTTGGTCACTGACGTCCCCGGACTTGATAGCTCCGGCAGCAACTTCACCAGCTATTTTACCTGATATCATAGCCAGATTTGAACCTTCTCGATTCAACGAATTCATAAGCATAGCCGTATCACCAACGACCATAACTCCTTGACGATGAAGTTTCGGTACTGAAGTATATCCGCCTTCTGGGATCAGATGAGCCAAATATTCCTTAGTTTCTCCACCTTGAAGCAGACGTTTTACATAAGGTTTGGATTTTAAATTTTCGAGAAGATCATTTGGTGTCCAGTTATTTTTGATCATCGGTTCTAGGATTGCTCCAACACCAATGGAAATAGATTCCTTATTAGTATAAATGAACCCTACACCCATCAATCCTGCTGTGGAATCTCCATAAAGTTCGATCGTAGCTCCTTGACCTTCCTCGAGACAGAAACGATCTTCTATCTTTTCTTTGGGCAAAGCAATAACTTCTTTTACAGTAACTGCAACAGCTTCAGGCTTTAAGGGTTTAGCAAGTCCTGCTTTAACAGCTAAGAAGTTATTAACTCCCTCGGCTATAATAACAACCTTTGCACCCAAATCCCCTTCGGCACGACCTGTGCGAATTCCTACAACTCTCTCGTCTTGATAAAGGAGATCTTCTACTAACGTTTCTGTAAGAATTACTACGCCTGCCTTTTCAGCTTCACCAGCAAGCCAACGGTCGAACTTCACCCTTAATATAGAATGTGCGTTATAGGGTTCAACTCCCCAGGCAGGATCGCGATAACCAGCCATGATCGACTCATCGCCACTTAGCATAGCAATGCGTTGTTCGATGATCGGCCGTTCTAGCGGTGCTTCTTTCCAAAACTCCGGAACGACCATGTCTGTTGCTTTAGTATAGAGAATACCCCCCATGACATTCTTGGTTCCCGGATAATCTCCGCGTTCAACGACTAGAGTTTTCATGCCTGCTTGGGCAGCACTGATCGCGGCAGACAGGCCAGCAGGACCTCCTCCAACGATGATTACATCAAAGTTTTCCATGTTTGCCCCTCCTTAATTTGCCACGCCGTGCTGAAGGCGTTTTTTAAACTCTGCGGTCAACGCAGGTACGATTTCAAATAAGTCTCCAACAATACCATAATTCGCTACTTGTAATATTGAAGCCTCTGGATCATTGTTAATGGCGATAATGAAGTCTGATGTTTCCATCCCGACTAAATGTTGAATAGCACCCGATATTCCCATTGCAATATATACTTTGGGTCTAACCGTTATTCCAGATTGTCCGACTTGTTGATCATGCGTCAACCAGCCGGCCTCTACAGCACCCCGTGAGCCAGCAAGAGTAGCTCCTAAGGCTTCTGCCAACTCTTCAGCTAGTATCATGTTTCTTTTCGCGCCAAGACCCAACCCGACGGCTACGATGATTTCAGCCTTATCTAAAAAGGCACTCTTGGCATCGGAGGGAATAAACTCGAGAACTTTCGTTAAGAAGTCGCTTTCGTTAAAACTAAATTCCTCACGGATCAGTTCGCCTACGCGTCCCTCAACACGTTCTGGCATTGCCATAACTCTCGGTCGTACCGTCGACATTTGTGGACGGCTAGTACGACACATAATTGTCGCCATAATATTTCCACCGAAGGCAGGACGAGTTTGTAATAAAAGCTTAGTCTCTGGATCGATACCAAGGACGGTACAGTCAGCGGTTAAGCCGGTTTTCAGTTTCGTGGCAACTGCAGGGAAAACGTCTCGTCCCATTGAGGTTGCACCCATTAATATAATCTCTGGTTGATATTTTGTGACGAGACTGGTAATCGCTTCAGCATATGGTTCTGTGCGATAATCTTTAAGTACAGGGTGGTCGATGACATAAACTTTCTCAGCCCCATAAGCAAAGGCTTCGGGTATCACACTATCGACCATGTGACCGGTGATCACTCCACAGAGCTCACACCCTATTGAGTTGGCAAGCTTGCGTCCTTCTCCCAGAAGTTCCCAGGCCACAGGAGCAATTCGTCCGTTAGTATATTCGATAATAACCCAGACACCACTCCAGACATCTCCACCCGCGACTGGCTTTACGTGTGAACGAATTGTCTTCTTCTCGTTACCAGAGGCGTAATCGCTGACGGACTCTGGCAGTGGGTCTTGTAGATTAAATTTAGAACCGGATTCAGGATCAATTTTATCTTTGGGCTGAGCGGGTTGATTCGGTAAGATTAAGGCATTTGTCGGACATACCGCAACGCATTTGCCTTGGTCATTACACTTTTTCGGATCGACCACTGCGAGCCCATCAATGAGGTCTAGGGCTTCTACAGGACATTCCATGATACACGCCCCACACCCAATACATTTTGCCTTGTCAACAAAGACGGTCATTAGTGTTTTCCTCCCTTCGCTCGGGGATTAACCATGATGATATTTTGCTGGAATATTTTTTGCACGATGGACGCCGCTGTTCCTGCAGGGTCTTTCGTTCCGTCCATTATTTCTCCCCCGCTGCGACCAGGAGGAGCAAAAATTCTTGAGACACTAGTAGGCGAACCCTTAAGACCCATTTGTGTTAAGTCGTACGGTAGTGACTTAGCATTCCACATCTCCGGTTCATATGAGGCAGCCTTCATCATATTGGGCAATGTTGCGTAACGCAAGTCGTTAAGCTCTTTTTCTACCGTGAGCAATGCAGGTAACTGAGCTTGAACAACCTGACGTCCGCTCTCAGTCTTGCGTACGACTGTGACAGTCTTGTCTGTGAGTTCTTTAACCTTAATTGCGTAGGTCAATTGAGGAAATCCAAGGCGTTGAGCAATACCTGGACCAGTTTGAGCGGTATCTCCGTCAATCGCTTCTTTCCCCGCAAAGACGAGATCAATCGGTTCATCTTCATGTATTTTTTGCAGGGCCGATCCGATGATGTACGCAGTAGCTAATGAGTCTGAACCACCAAAGGCACGGTCACTTAAGAGTATCGCGCGATCGGCTCCATAAGACATGGCTTTTTTCAATGCTTCTTTGGCTTGGGGTGGTCCCATACTAACGATAGTGACTTTTCCGCCCACTTTTTCTTTAAGGCGCATTGCTTCTTCCAGGGCATGGGCATCATATGGGTTGATAATTGAGGGCACGCCCTCCCGCATGAGGGTATTTGTTTCAGGATCGATTCGAACTTCTGACGTGTCCGGAACTTGTTTTAAGCAGACAACGAAGTGCACTAAAATCACCCCTCTTTTATAATCTTCTGTTATTTGTACATTATAGTACAAACGGAACAGATTATCAAGTCTCTTGTCCAAACCAGGAATATACACAAGCTAAAAACTATTTGTTATTGACAGCAAGAAATTTTTCCACTTCAACTGCTGCCAAGGCGCCATCACCTACTGCTGTTGCTACTTGACGCAGTGGCGTATTACGAATATCTCCGGCAGCATATACGCCCTCAATATTAGTTTGCAATAATGAATTGGTCTGTATATAACCACGCTCGTCCGCCTCAATTTCTCCATTGATAAATTGAGTGTTAGGGTCAGTTCCCACATAGATGAAAACTCCACTCGCAGGGATTTCACGTGTTTTTCCAGTGAGTACATCGAGAATGCGTACGCCTTCGACATTGTCAGATCCCAGGATTTCTTCGACTTTGCAATTTAGTTCAAACCGTATTTTCGGGTTATCTTTTGCTCGGTTCATGGCGATATGGGATGCTCGGAAGCCCGCCCTCCGGTGTACGATGATAACTTCCTCCGCAAACTTAGTTAGGTATACTCCTTCTTCGATGGCAGCATCTCCCCCACCAACGACTACTACTTTTTTACCTCGAAAAAAGGCTCCGTCACAGGTTGCGCAATAAGACACTCCGCGTCCTTTGAAAACATCTTCGCCAGGTATGCCCAGTAACCTAGGTTTGGAACCAGCGGCTATTATGATTGCTCGTGCTTCATATACTTGACTATCAGTATGGATTTTTTTGATGGGATCTTTAAAATCGAGTTCGTGTACTTCCTCAAAAATAAACTCCACACCAAACGCTAGAGCTTGTTTATGAAATGAATTCATGAGTTCATATCCATTGATCCCATCCGGAAATCCAGGGTAATTTTCAATATTCTCTGTTGAGGCTGCTTGGCCTCCAGGCATCGCTAGTTCTATAATAGCTGTTTTCAGTCCACCTCGCGCTGCATATATTCCAGCTGTTAGGCCTGCAGGGCCCGCACCGATAATTATGACGTCATGCATGTCTTTCAACTCCTCTTAATCTGTTCCATTTCCCATACCCCTTAAGGGTATTTCTAAAGTAGTATACCATATCTTATCAAAATATAAAATAAATTGAAGGGAAATCTAAAATTTGATGAAGGAATTTTCATTTACTGGGAAGAATATATTAATATGAGTTAAGATTGTTGTTAAATCACTCACGTAATATTATCTTTTCCAATGTTTAAAGGAGGAATCATTTTTGTCCCGTTTAGTTAAATCATTAATTGGTCTCCTCATACTGATGTCACTACTGACTGCGTCGAGCGGCTTATTTGAAGATTGGCTGTGGTTTAAAGATCTCGGCTATACTCAATTATTTTGGACGCCAATCCTAAGCAAGTTGCTTTTTCAGGCGGTAAACGGTACTATTCTTTTTATCTTTATTGCCGGAACCTTGCTCTCTATTCGCCACGCCATAATTACCTTTGTTAATGAGCGTTTGCGAAAGCGCATGCGCTTAGTTCAGGACATGAATCGCCCTATATTAAATCTTAGTCAGCGTAAAGTTACTCTATGGTTACTTGTTATTTCTGCTGTTGTGAGTTTTGGAGTCAGCTTTGTAGCAGGCTTTACGGGCTGGTTGGATATATTATCATTTATCCACGCAACCCCTTTCGATCGAAAAGATCCGATTTTTAACAAGGATTTAGCTTTTTACTTCTTTCAATTACCATTTTTAAAAACTCTGTTCAATGCCTTCTTCGGCCCCTTGTTCTTACTTACCTTATTTACAACTGTTTTTTATTTTGCCACTGGAGTCATACGCTTCCGCTCAAAGAGACTATGGCAAACCGGTTCAGTATCCATGGGATCCGCTCGGAAGCACCTTGGCTTACTCATTGGAATTTTATTTGCCCTAAAAGCGTTCGGATATTATCTTGATATATACCAGTTGCTTTACTCAGTTCACGGTCATGTTGTTGGTGCCGGATATACAGACTTAACAGCTACGCTTCCTGCTCTGAAAATATTAATTGTTATCAGTATCATAGGCTCTATATTAGCTTTCGCTTCACTAGCTTCTACTGAAACACGGTTATTAACCTTACCAGTAGTTGGTATATTTGTAGTCGGACTTTTGATAAATGGAATCGTCCCAGCACTTCTCCAATCGTTTGTGGTCTTACCGAACGAACTTAGTAGAGAGCAGCCGTATATTCAACATGAGCTTGACTTAACGCGATTTGGATATGGCTTAGATAAAATAACTGAAATAGACTACCCCGGAAACACGCCCATCACTATCAGCGCATTGAAAGCGGACCAGTCAACACTTAACAACATTCGTCTTAATGATGCCCGACCAATGCTACAAACCTATAATCAAAAACAAGGTATTCGTCTCTATTATAAGTTTCACGACATTGATATAGACCGGTACACTGTCAATGGGGAATATCGTCAAGTTATGATTGGCCCTCGCGAAATCTCAACTCCCGATTTAGAAGAATCCGCGAAAACCTTTGTGAATATGCGGTTTAAATATACACATGGTTTTGGAGCAGCCGCCTCATTTGCCAATGCCGTCACCTCTGAAGGGCTTCCCTCCTTTGCCATTAAAAACGTTCCAGCAGTCAGTGAGTTTCCGGAATTCAAAATGTCAGAACCCAGAATTTATTACGGTGAACTGACCAATGACTGGGTCGTGGCCAATACATCCGTTAAAGAATTTGATTACCCTCTAGGTAGCGCGAATGCAGAAAACTCTTATCAAGGTAAAACGGGTATCCTTTTAACACCTTTCAACAAACTTATGCTCTCCCTACGTCATGCAACCCTGCGCTTTTATCTTGCCACCCAAGTGACCCCTGATAGTAAATTGCTAGTGTACCGCAATATAGAAGAACGTGTTCAAAAGTTAGCACCGTTTTTAACTTACGACTCGGACCCTTATATCGTCATTGATAATGGCCGTCTCAAGTGGATTATCGATGCCTACACTACCTCCGATGCCTTGCCCTATTCAAATATGAATGCTAGTCGAGAGTTTAACTATATCCGAAACTCTGTAAAAGTAATCCTTGATGCCAATGATGGAACCGTTGATTTTTATGCTATCGATCCCAAAGATCCAATTTTAATGACCTATATGAAAGTATTTCCGGGAGTATTCAAAGACATAGCGACCCTGTCGCCGAGCTTAAAAAGTCACCTCAGATATCCGGAAACAATGTTTAATGTTCAAAGCAATATACTTAAAACCTTCCATATGACAAATCCCTCTGTTTTTTATAATAAGGAAGATTCCTGGGATATTGCCAAGGAACTCTTTGATGCAAAACCCCAAAACGTAGCACCCTATTACACCATCATGAAAATTCCAGGAGAGGATAAACCAGAGTTTGTTCTCATGCTCCCCTTCACGCCAGCATCTAGCGCAACCAATTCACGGAACAACATGGTTTCTTGGATGGCTGCTCGCATGGATGGAGCACATTATGGTGAACTATTGCTGTATAAACTGCCTAAGAATATTGAGGTAGACGGTCCATTGCAAATCGAATCCAGAATTGACCAAGACCCTAAAATATCGAAAGAACTTTCCTTATGGGATCAAAAAGGCTCAAGTGTAATACGTGGGAATCTCTTAGCCCTGCCGATCGGAGGAAACTTTCTTTATGTCGAGCCAATCTATCTGCAATCGGATAAAGGCGGTAGCATTCCAGAAATGAAACAAGTTGTACTCGCTTATCAAGATCATTTAGTGATGACCGATAACTTAGGTTTAGCTTTAACACAACTCTTCGGTGACAATGCTCCACAACCAACGACCCCTGGACAAAGCGTAACTGTTCCAACTCCTCAAACGCCAGCACCCGCGGTCCAGAATACACCCAACATGACCTCGATCACTGAGCAAATGAATCAAATACGCGCTTTGCTCGACAATCTGGAAACTCAGCTCAACGGATTACAAGGTGATTCCAGTGAGATTGCTCCAAAAAATTAACTCCTCGATAAACGAGGGGGAGACATCCTTGATGTCTCCCCCTCGTTTCTTCTATTGGGTAGGTGAGTTGATCTTTAATTAGGCGTGTTCACTTCGATCCGGTAGGTAAGATTGGCAGCCTTGTCAATCATGTTGGCAACGCTACAATACTTATCCATTGAAAGTTGAGCTGCACGTTGAAGTTTATCTTCAGCAAGGGATTCGCCCCAAAACTTATAAACAATTTCAATGTCCTTAAATACTCGAGGATGGTCGCTAGCCCGATCTCCTTCTACGATCATCTCAAAGCGTTGGACTTTGACCCTCATTTTTTCGAGGATTGAAATTATATCCATCCCACTACAGCCAGCTATGGCCATTAAGATCAATTCCATAGGATTTGTTCCATGCCCCGTTCCTCCTGCAGTGACGCTGGTATCGATATTCGTCATAACTTTAGTACTTCCTTCGCCCTGAAAATGCATTCCCTTTATATGTTTTACAACTACTTTCACACTAAGACTCCTTTCTGGAATTATTTTATGTTACTTGACTAGTTCAGGCACCCACAAGCCTTTAAGAACGTCTTGAGCAACTCCACGTAAGGATTTACGCGTCGACATAGCCTGTTTACGGAGAGCAGCATAAGCCGACTGCTCAGTGAATCCTTGCTGTTGTATCAAGGAAAGCATGGCCTGAAAAATAAATTTACGCGTTTTGAGTTCTTCCTCTAACTTTTGAATTTGCTGTGAATTTTCTGTCTCACGTGTATAGCGATGCTCAGCAAGCATAATTGCAGCGACCAGTTCATGTACTCGCCAAGGATAAAGCAAAACATTGTGGGCATCTTCGTTAATGACTTCTGATAGAACATGATGTTCTTCTTGAGTAAGCACAACTATGATAGGACAAAGATGCTGAACGATCATATTTTGAAGAACCTCAGAAGAGCTAAGGCCACGTAAATTCCACCCCATGATGATTAAATCAGGTTCAAATCGGTGAGTGAGTCGCAAGGCTTCCATTCCATTATCTGTCGTGGACAGAAGCTGGTAATCTGCCAGTGGTAGCATAGATTTAATTTCCTGATTTAATGAGGCTTTACCTGATACTAATATAGCCCGCTTCATACTAAATCACTCATTTCATTAAGCTTCTTCAAATATCACATCCTGCGCAGGGCTGGGATCTAATTTTCTTACTCAGTTAAAAAGCGCTCAATGAGCGCTTTTTAGATAAATTCAGGTATAAAATTACTTAGCTACGGCTCCAATTCCTTCTTCAGAAGAGCTATATTCTAAGTCTTCTTGCATAAAAGGTTGTGCTGGCATCGGGGTTACCAATCGTATCGGAAAAATAAGGATAACCAAGGCTATCCCTCCGATAGCGAGCGCAAGATATTGGAGCGACAAGACAGTAGAAACAACTGCTGCACGTTTTGAAGGGGTTCCAATCGCATAGTTAAATGGCTGAACCGTTCTAAGATTATCACTTCGCAGCTTATTCAAGCCTTGCTCCGCTCCCGTACCTCCAGTTTTGTTGGATAAGATCCAAATGGGTTCTCCAACAAAATCTACGGAATTAATAAGTTGCCGCCCTGTTTCATAAAATGGATCTAACGAAGAGAGGTAGATGAAACCCTTGGTGGTATAAACTCTATCTAATTCCACAGGTGTGCCTGTTATGGCTGCCTTAGTATAGCTCCGTTCAATTCTTAGAATATCATCTAGGCTAACATTTACGGGGCCTTTATCGGTAATAACAGTATATAAGCCTCGATCGACTAATTCAATATTAGACACTTTTACATCTAAAAAACGTATACTCACAATGGACAATAGGATAACAGCTATACTGATAAGTACAATTGCCCCCGAAATGCGTTCTCTATCTAGTTTTCGTTCTTTAATAACCACAGTACCACACGTCCTTTACTTCTGCCATTTCTCCTATGGCTAACCACAAAATCGTGGTTCGTGGTTTGTGGTTCAATATCGAACCATGAACTACGAATTGCACATTGGTATATATCAGGTCAGTTTACTAAGCTCGCTGTAATACATCATCGTGTTGTTTCAATTAACTTATACAATTAACTTATACAATTAGTTTAACCACAATCCTCATTGTACTATAAATAATTTGATGTAACAAATATTTTACTTCTTAAACTGCAATTAAGAAGGCAATTTGCCCTCTTAGGATGATCATACACGTGAAAATTTGATAGATACAGCGGCTTGGTTTACTTACTTTGTCCCGAACTTTTTCCCGAACTTGGTGAGCAATTGCAGAAGATCATTCGGCGAATAGTCTAGAGGAGTATTTATGTGAGTCTCTGGGCTGTGAAGTGGTTTTGAGCCCGCAGATTCCGGTGAGACAACCGAGCGCACAAAGATTGTGGAAAGCAATCCAAGTATTAGAAGTGGAATCCCTCCTCTTATACCCGGAAAGTTGAGTATGGGAATGAACAACGCTACACTAGGCGTAAAAGGCTTGATTGAATAATCTGCAATGACATATATAGAAACAACAAGGGGTGCTTCCGGGGTGGTGACAGTTATAAAGCTCGGGATATGCGTTGCTTCAATCTGTCCAGCTGGGTCTGTAAGTGTATTTCCTCCAGTAGTCACTAAATTAAGATCAGGAGAGGGGCCCGATCCGTTGGCCATCCAACGCAAGAACTCTTGAAGCTCGGATAGAGGCATTTGCACTGTTTGTCCATTACTCGCGTTAAGAATTGGTAGGCTTCTAAGATTGAATAGACGCTCTGCAATGAAGAGGAAGACTTCTGATGAGATCAAAACTGCAGTAGATGCGAAAACATGTCCGATTAGGATAGGTTGGGCAAATATAAGGGAGGAACTCCCTGCGACTGAACTGATTGGCACGGATATACTGATCCCCATGCTAAGTGGTTCTCCTCTAAGGCTACTTCTCTGATTACCAGACATCACAAACGCCCCCCTCAATTACAATATATGGAGGGGTGGCGTACTTTGTACCGACGAGGAGAGAGTTATACTGCAGATTATATGTTATGTATGTCGCGATCCATTAAACACGATCTATAACTTGGTCCACTGTAGGGGCACGATGCATCGTGCCCCTCGCCGTTATGCCAGTGGTCGGTTTTTGCGTCGTGTCGCCAAATATTCCAGGACTCGTGTAGGGGAAGTATTAAGAACTTGATGTTCTGAAATCCCAGCTTCACGAACTAATTCCAGTGAATGGCTTAAATCTCCGACCCGCTCACAATAATGGGCATCACTACCTAAAATAACGGGTCCTTTATAATGGGCCATGTAACGGGCAATTTGACGACAATTTTCCCAGGCTCCCCTTTTTTCCTTCGAAAGTGAACTGTTGTTAATTTCAACTGGGATATTTAATTGCGCGGACATGTGAGCAATAAGTTCTAAATCCATCTCGAAATACGCTCGTCCCGGATGAACCATCATATCAGTATAAGGATTTTCCATGGCTTTGATATAAGCTTTCGTATTTTGTTCGGACGTCCCACCAGGGTAACAAATCTCATGCAGACCCACAAGAACAATTTTCATCCGAGACAAATACTCTATGGGAAGGTCTAACTCCCCTTCATAGTTTGTAATATTTGCTTCTACTCCTGGTAAAATACGGATCCCATAAAGTTTTTCAGGAAGTATTGCCAAGTTGCCAAAATGATACCTATGTGGTGCACCCGGCATACTAGGGGCATGATCAGTCATGCCAAGCAATTCTATGCCTTTACGCGCGGCTACCAACGCATTTTCTGAAAGGGTACTGTAAGCATGTCCACTTGACACAGTATGCGTATGCAAATCTACTTTAATTTCCATTTATAACACCTCTAAGGTGTATTATATCCCCAATCAAGCTAAAAGAAAAATAAGTGCTGGTTTTCAGCACTTATTTCCAATGTAAATATTACTGTTTTTTCACGATCACAGGGGCTTTAACTGTTGTATCCACTGTAAAGCGAAAACTTGCCTCTGTAGCTTCTTCTACGCCCCCCACTGGATTAGGTTTAATACTTATCGTCATTAAATGCTGTCCAGCTGTAGCGCTTTTCCCTAAAGCGTCTCCAAGTATCTTAATCTGACGAAAAGCTACGCGAGCCGTGGCACCTGGTTCTAAGGAAGGGAGTGTGCCAGGAGAGGTTATTTTTTTCGTATCATCTCCTACGAGTGTTACTTGTAACTCTACTGGAACGTTCGTCATTTTCTTGGCAGTGGTATTTTGTACTGTTGCGACTAGGTCAAACGTCTTAGTTGTTATCACTTGTGCTCCTTTTAAGGTTACGCTCCCATAGGTTAGATCCTTTACGACCGAGGCTGGCTCCACTGTAATACTAAGCATTTTAATTTCCGGGACGTCGTTAACTTTACTTACACTCGCATTAATGTTTTCCCAGAATGAAAATCCAGCAAACCCGATCAGACAAATCACAACAACGCTAGCATACATGACAAATTTTCTTCGATTAATCGTAAAAATTTTAGTCAAAGCTGTGCACCTCCATATTATTTGAGATTTTATCTCTTTAAAAAACCTATGCATGTCCATTTAAGGACATGCATAGGTTTAGAAAATTATTTATATTTATTTATTCACTTTTTTCCTTCTCGTTCCTGATACATCTGAAGGCGAATGTCTTCTTCTACTGTTAAACGGAAGATCCGCGAGGATTGAATGATTCGGGATGTTGTGCGTAACCCAATATAGTCTTCCATTTCATCAAGTGAGAGATTTGAGGTGATTATGGTGGGTAGTAATTCATTCATGCGATAATTAATAATTGAGTAGATGCGATTTCGTGTCCAATCCGTATAATTATGTGCCCCTAAATCGTCAAGAATCAGAAAAGGAATAGTGCGCGCTGAATCCAGTAAATCCATTTCATTAATTTCAGACTTATAGGTTGCTCTTAATTCATCCAAAAGATCAGGAACCACTAAGAATAGAACTTGAAGCTGTGCTTCCATGAGCTCATTAGCAATGGAGGCCGCCAGAAAGGTTTTTCCCGATCCTACAGGACCAGTGAAGAGAATCCCGAGGGTATGTGGGTTCAGCTTACATTCTTTTACAAAGCTCTTGGAGGCGTTTAACGCTCTTGTAGCTGCTTCCCGATGTGATTGATCTTTACTTTCTGGTGTATAATAGTCGAACCTAAATTTGTCTAGACGACACTTCATTAATTCTCGTGAGATTCGAGCATTACGAAACTGATTTTCCAGTTTTCTTGATTGCATACAACTGCAAGGATAGGCTACCTCCCCTTCAAGAACAATTCCACGATCTTGGCAAATAGTACATCTAAACGCTACAACTTGGTTTGGATGATCAGACGGTCCAGTATCTTGATTCGATGAGGGGCTATTAGATTCACAGTTTAGATTCGATTTCAAGTCTGGATTATGTTTTTTAGTGGCTAAGACATTACTTTTCAGGATATCTTTTACACTTCTCATCTACAGCCATTTACCTCCTTAATAGCCAGGATGGTTCTTAAACGGTGGTACTATAAATTTACAAGTAAAAATTATCATATTTATTGGGCGTCGTTTTAGGTACTAAATTTTTAGGTTTAGTAATCTTTTTATCTTGTCTAGCTTGAAAATGAGCATCTTCCGCCTCAATTTCGGCGCGAGTGCGAAGTCCCTTCTTCTCCCATTCACGAAGTATAGAATCTAGATAACGGAAGTTTCGAATTCCGGCACTTACACCTCTTCTTAAGGCTTCAATGATTAGCTCTTCAGAAAAATGAGATGATAGCCAACGATCAAGATTTTCACACTCTAAGTGAGTGAGTAAACGGCCCAACTCTTGTTCAAAAGTATGAACTAAGTTTTCCATTGCTGGATTAATTGAAGTAGGGATCGCTTTCTGTGTCGATTGATGTTTTTTTAAGGTTCGTTCTTCATCTAATTGCTGAGAACGTTCTATGGCCCAGAGTTCAGCGAGTTCATCAATTAGTTTAACAAAACTATAGGTATTATTCCATTTTTGGTCGCTAGGATTCCAATACCTTTCAATCGTAAGCAATTTTCGTTCAACCAAGCGGCCCACAACTTCCTCAATATCGGCAGCAGTTGCGGTCATTCGACCAGCTAATATCGCTATTGAAGGATACGGGTTCGATTCAGCTTCACAGAGAATCTGGATCAAAACCATCATCTCACGATCAGCTAAACCAATCTTAGTATAATGCGTTAAAAGATATTTAGGTATTGATACGACACCGGAAAAGAAAAGAGCCTGTGTAAAGCTCCCATAAACATTAACTTTATTCATTGAAGACGCTCACTTCCTTTGTTCACATCGAAAAAACATCCTAAAGTATTCTCTCTTTTTACTTATTATGCTCCCAATAAAACGGGAACAAAGGATATTAAGACCAAATAATACAAAAATATTTGCAATATTAAATAATTGGTCGATATATTTACCATATTATGGCAGGATAATGAAGTTCTTTTGGCGTATATAGTTTCAAGTGAACTTGATCAACTAAAGTTGAACTCCGTAAAAAATGGATCTCAGATTGGATGAACAAAAGGAGGAAAAAAATGGACTTTCGGCAAGATCTTATAGATATTGTAAATAAATCAGGTGCTCACCCTGCTTGCGGAGTTAATCATTGCTTTAGGGTTTATCATCTGGCCAAAGAACTCTCAAATAGCTTAATTCTCGATGATGAAGTTCTTTATACTGCTGCAATGCTTCATGACACAGGTAAATATCCAGTTTATGCGCTCAAAAACGTTGATCACGCAATGCGTTCTAAGGGGGTTACCTCAAATATCCTACAACAAATGAAGTTTTCTCCTACCAAGTTGCCAATAGTTTTAGATGCTGTAGAAAATCACATGTATTACTCAGAACCAGGGCGGAGTGATGAGGCGATCTATTTACGTGATTCGGACATATTGGATAACTTCGGAAACATAGGTTTAATGCGTTTATTTAGTTTGGTTGGGCAGGACGAATTAATTATGACAACTGAAAATGCAATCGATAGAGCGCGACTCTTTGCAGATGCACTTCCGCGCAAAGTATCTACTAAGGCCGGAAAACGTTTAGCGGTAAAGCGGCGAGAAGAAACACTTCGCTTCTTGTCAGGTATAAAACGCCAAACTGCCGAATTTGCTTGGCTTTAGAGTTTCTTAGACTGTTTCTCACGTTGTTGTTCTTCAAGCCAATGTGTCATACTATCTAAAAGATTCACGACTCTTGCAAAATCATGAGTCCGTTGCCCTTCACTTATTAACTGTTGGAGATGGTGCCGTAGTCGGACATAAGCTCTATTAACTTGAGCCTTTGATTGGCGTGGTTCGGATACTTTAGTTCTTTTTAGAGTTTGTTTAATCGGTTGATATGTGGGTGTGACTCCAGATTGTTGGGAGGATAGGAGTTCCTTCTCTTCTTCCTTGCTAGTCTCATCCAGTGATAACCATTCTTTATCTGGTGCATGCCTCACAATTTGATCAGGTAGGAATTCAATTATTTCCCCGAGCTGAGGGATAATAGGCGTTTTGCCAAACGTTTCTTCAATTTTGTTGGCAAAGATGGTTTGAGCGTCAAGTTCTCCGTGAACAAGAATGAGATGCTCCGCCTTTTTCCCAATGATAGACAGCCAATGAAGCAAAGCTAATTGATCAGCGTGAGCAGAAAAGCCGTCCATATGGCTAATGCGGGCTTTTACAGCAACTTTCTCTCCGTGAATATTTACCGTCTGGACACCATCAGACAGAATGCGACCGAGAGTGCCTTGTGCTTGATATCCTACGAAAAGGACAGTGGCATTTTCTCGCCATAGGTTGTGTTTAAGGTGATGTTTTATTCGCCCAGCATCTGCCATACCGCTTGCGGCGATTATGATTGCTCCACCTTCAATCTCATTGAGCGCCATTGAATCCGCAGCTGTAAGACTGAAATGAACATTCGGCATGTTCAGTGGATTACTGCCCTGCTTAATTAATTCTCTAGTCTCCGAATCAAAATTTTCGGTATTTTCTTGAAATATTTTTGTTGCTGCGATTGCTAAAGGACTGTCAATATATACAGGCAAGGTGGGGATGCGATGTTCATTTTGTAACTTCAAGAGATAATAAAGAAGGTCTTGGGTCCGTTCGATAGCAAAGGCAGGAATGATTAAATTTCCTCCAGCTTCATACGTTGTACGAATCGTTTCGGCAAGCTGCTCAGCGCGATCGATTTTCAACTCATCAATATCTTCCTTGACATGAAGTCGATTTCCGTAGGTTGTTTCCATAACGACAATGTCCGCTTCACTTAAAATACTTGGATCAACAAGATAGGGTTGATGAGCATTGCCTATATCACCAGAAAAAACAATGGTTTTGTTGTAGTCAGGTTCTTTGACGTAAATTACCACATGTGAAGAGCCTAAAATGTGGCCTGCGTCGTAGAGTTGAAACGATACAGTCGGGACAAGGTCAATTATTTTATTATAGGGCGTAGCAAGTAAATGTGGGAGGGTATCTAGTGCGTCCTGGACATTATATATCGGAACTAAAGGCAGAAGCCCAGTTCTCGCTCGCTTTCGGTTTTTACGCTCAACTTCCATTTCTTGAATATGACCACTGTCTGGTAGCATAATGGAGCATAATTTTGTGGTTTCAGAAGTAGCAAAGATAGTCCCCTTGAACCCAGCCTTAATCAATTTTGGGAGCATTCCAGAGTGGTCTATATGAGCATGCGTTAAAATCACAGCGTCAATACTAGCAGGATTATAGGGGAACTCACTGTAATTTAATTCTTTCAGTGCTTTAGAGCCCTGAAACATACCGCAATCTATTAAAACACGAGATTCGCCAGATTCTAGAAGAAACGATGATCCCGTAACAACTTGTGAAGCTCCAAAAAAGCTAATTTTCATAGAACTATCCTCCACCTATATGTTTTTTGACTATTCCCTTGGACTGTAAACTATAAACAGTACTTATTATTCTACTCGCTAATTTTAAGATTAGCAACAATGCTGTAACTGTGAATCCCAATATAAGAACGCTAGTCAAGACTAATAAATTTAAGTTTAACAGCTTTAAGCGCTGCTTGCGTACGATCCTCAACAGCTAACTTACGGTAAGTGCTTGATAGATGGTTTTTTACAGTCTTTTCACTGATGAATAAGGAAACACCAATCTCCCGATTAGACGACCCCCTCACAACATAATTGAGGATCTCCATTTCACGCTCACTTAGTCCACAAGTATTCTTGATCGGACTTGGATGGGTCAATTTGTTCAGCAATTTTCCAGTAACGCTCGGTGATAATATTGGTTCTCCAGCATACACCTTGCGTATAGATTGAATTAATGTTTTTGAGTCTACGTCCTTTAACAAATAACCAGCTACTCCTATTTGAAGGACCTGGAAAACCTTTTCGTCAGAATCATCTACTGTTAACACTAGAATACCTATTTTAGGGAACTCACGACGGATGACACGGCCAGCCTCTAAGCCATTTACCCCAGGCATATTAAGATCCATAAGCAGTATGTCAACCGCCAGATTTCGCGTAGCATTAATGGCGCCTTGCCCGTCCCCAACTTCTGCAACTACTTCAATTCCATCTTCAAATTCTAGAATTCGGCGAAGTCCCTCTCTTAACAAAGGGTGATCATCAGCAATCACAATTCGTATCATGTAGTCATTCCTCCTTTCAGTCTTGATGGAATTGATAGTTCAATAGTAGTCCCCTTTCCTAAGGTAGATTGAATTGAAAAATGTCCCGAGAACATTTCCACTCGTTCACGCATTCCTATGAGCCCAAAATGTTCCCCTGGAGTGTTCAATGCAAAGTTTACTTCGAAACCTTTACCATAATCTTGAATACGAGCCATTGTCCAATCTTCTTGGAAGATCAGAGAAATGTTTACTTTGGTCGAGTGGGCATGTTTAGCAACATTGGTCATTCCTTCTTGGACTAATCGGAAAAGAGCTACCTCTAAAGCAGGAAGTAGCCTTTTTTCTCGACCTTCGATCAAGAACTCACATTCAATACCATAATTCTCCTGAAAAATATCCAAATATTTAGCAATGGCCGGTACAATACCAAAATCATCTAACGCCATTGGGCGGAGATCAAATATGATCCTTCGTATGTCTTGTAGATTGGACCGCACAAGATGTTTAAGGTCAATCAGTTCAGCTTTAACTCGAGAAGGATCAACTTCGAGTAACTTCTCAGCTATTTCCAAGCGGAGAACAATATTGGCCAGTGTTTGAGCTGGGCCGTCATGTATTTCGCGTGCCACTCGTCTACGCTCTTCCTCCTGTGCCCTAATAACTCGCAAACCCACTTCCATTTTTTGTTCGTGGTTTTGAGTTTGCAGTGAATCCGCTATCCCACCTTGCAATAAGCTAATTGCCATGCTAACCTGGGTCATCAAAATCAGGGCTCGATCAACCATAGCTTGCATCTGGAGCAGGGATCGTTCGAGCTCGTCTCGGCGTTTTCGCAATTGTATTTCATTGCTATGCAAAAGTTGTAAATTTACCTGTGCATCTTTTGCTTGAGAGTATGTTTCGTACATTTCTTCTTGGGTGTATTTTTGATGCGCTCGATTTACTTCCATAAGATTCTGCCGCATTCGTCGATCAACTTTTTCTTGATAATCAACTTTTAATATAGTATCCGCGATATCTAATTTAAGCTGAGAGAGCTCATCATTCAACCTGAGTACCTCAGTACGGGATGTTTCTGAAATAATAAAGATTTCTTCTTTACCTGATTCAATCGCAGCCAAAGTAGTTTTCATGATTTCGCCCAACTGGTCCGACACAACTATTCCTCATTTCGAAATCTTGAATTTTTCCTTCTCTGTATAGTAATTCGACAAAGAAGTAAAATTTCCTACTCGACTATAGAAAATAACTCGATGTTACTCTTTTTTAAGTTGCTTGCCAAAACGCTGAACATGTCTGATTCCTCTCTCTAATCTACGAGGAAACATAAGATCATCTAAACAGCATACGTAGACCTTCCAGCCTTCCTTATTAAGGTTTTCCACAGGACAAGGCTGCTCGAGATTCTGGAGACAAATTAAAATATCCTCCACCTGGGCTAGAAATGTTTGACCCATTAAATGTAGGTTCCAACAAATAGAGGCGTTTGGAAAAATAATGTTTAATACATGGTGAAGGCGACCAGCCTGCTCAGGCACTTGCGTTTTACGTACAATCCCATAGGGTTTAGTTGGAATTGGAATCGGAATTATAGGTGGAGTAAGAGTTTTGACTGAAGCAAGAGCAGCAATTACAATTTCAGAAGCGAGCTCGTCACTCGGAGTATTCACAGAGCGTCCTGCCTTCTCTTTTGGATCGTCTACATCTTCTAAACCCTCTTTAATATCTTCTTGAGTATTCTGATCAAAAGAAGATAATGCTTTCAAGCTATCCTTGTTTTGGTTAATTTGGTTATCAGTTTCCTTTATAATTCCAGCACGTATCATTAGGTTCATGGTTTCATAGAATGTAGGAAAATTACTGATGACCCGTGAGTCTGGCAGTTGTTGTTCTAGGAGTTGTCTAAGTCCATCTTCCAAAAATTCTGACGGAAACATGGAAATTCCTTGTAATAAATTAGCAACTTCAGTTACAATTTCAGAGCCTCGATGGAACTCTTCTGCTGAATCAACCTCAGTTAATAGACACACTGCAAATATCTTTTCAGTGATTTGATTTATCCATTCTTGTAATCGAGGATCACTATGAAAATATGCTTCCATGGTTTGCCACCTCCAGATTATTTAATCTGTTGATAGCTATGCTTGTATCATGGCAGGTATGAATATCCCATCTAAATAACTCATAATACCTAAAAAAAAGCTCCTCGGAATTGTTCCCGAGGAGCTTTTGATAGACTGTGAGCTATTAGCGTGTGCGGAAAACTTTAAGGTAGGAATCCGCATATATGCTTCTGTTAAGCAAGATTTGGCATGTTGCAGCAACATCGACAAGGTCATCGTCATTGGCATCCATAATTGCAGCATCAAGGCCTGACGCAATGGCCATGGCAAGGTAGGTGCGATTAATTAAGTTTCGATCTGGTGATTTCTGAGAAACATTAGATAAACCAAGTACCGTACGCGGTGCTGGGTTAGCTAACATTTTTACTTGACGTAGGGATTCTAAAACTTCAGGTGCATGCTCTTGAGCAACGTTTACCGGAAGAATAAGTGGATCAATGAAAAGGTCCTCCATAGGTAGACCGTATTCATCTGCGGCTGCTACTAATTCCATAGCAAAAGCAACTCTGTTGTCTGCATCCTTAGGAATTCCTTTTTTGTCCATTGTTAAGCCGATGATACCCGCGTTATATTGAATGGCCATCGGGAAAACACGTTCGATTTTAGCTTGTTCTGCTGGACAGGAGTTGATAATTGCAGGGCGCTTACAAACTTTCAAACCAGCTTCGATTGCATCGTAGTTAGTCGAGTCTAAGACGAGAGGCATTTGAGAAACTTCTTGAATAACATTGACCATCCACTCGTAAGCAGCGACACGTTCATGTGTAGGGATAGCTGGACCGGAGTTAACATCGAGATAGTGAGCTCCTCCTTCTTCTTGCTTCACTGCCCAATATTGTAACGGTTTTGGGTCTTTGTTACGAAGTGCATCTCCAATATCAGTAAACATCCCATTAATCCGTTCGCCAAAAATTAGCATTCGGTCACAACCTTTCATATTTTTAAGCTTCAGTTCAAGGTGTTACTCAATACATATACTCTGGTTTACTAGCTCATCAAATCTGCAATGTTCTTTTGAACTAACTTGACTGCTGCAGGGTTACGCATTACAAGGATACTTGCTCCGACTTGAAGCACACCAGAAGCGGTTACCGCTTCCCAAAGCATACCACGGTCATCCAGATCTCCCCATCCAGGAAACTCTGCTTCAGATGCATAGGCTTCTTTGCAACGATTTGCTTCATAGCCAACGGTACAAATTATCGGCATGGAGAGCATTTTGTCATTGGCTAAGGCGCCAAGGCGTGCGCGTTCCATAATAGAATACACATACTCAATGCCGAATCCAAGTCCTGCAACAGTTGGGTCAATAATAATTTTGTTTAAGGGTAAACCCATTTCATTAATTAGGATATTAAGCTGTTTACAGATGTTAATATCCAGCGGAGAACGAGCAATCAATGTATGTTTGTGAACCATTGCAGCAGCAGCAATAGATTTGTAATTATCCTGTTCAGCAATACCAATAAGGAGATTTTCTCCTGCAGCGGACTCTGCAATTGCTGTGATTACTTCATTGTTTTTTGCAGAATCGTCGCACCCTTCGATGACCAGTGGAACTCCAACTGCCGCTAAGACTTCTTTGACGATACGGGCACAATCTTCAGGTGAACGGTTTTCACCGTCAGGGTCTGCTCCATTAAACTTTAAGTAAATGAGATCTGCGCCAAACTCATCTACGCATTTTTTAGCCCAAGCCGCAGGGTTATTGATGACATCTCCAATTTGCTTAGTAATCGTTTCACTCCATGTGGGAACAACATCTGTAACCTCCATGGCGATGACAGGACGATTAACCGTTTGACCTTCGAAATGGAGAAAAGGTAAGGCACTATCCCCTCCAACGGTCACTGTAGCAGTTCTTGTTCCTCCTTGTTCAGGAGTTGCTCCGAGAACTACTTCTCCAACTTTACTGGAATATCTTTCTTTTACTAATGTTACGGGCATGAAGTTCGCTCCTTTCTAGTTAAAGATCCCGGCACGGTGCAAAATGCTTTCAACAGCCTTGACCGAGACGGCATCATCGGGCAAATCGAATAATGGTTTTCCTGCCAAATCATATTCCACAACCAAAGGGTCTAAGGGAATATCTCCGATTAGAGTGAGCCCAGTACGTTCAATTTCTTCGCTTAAGGACTCCATACTTCCCTCAGTGCTCTTGGTCACGATCAAATATATAGTCTCCACAGCGGATTTGAGTCCGCGAATGAGATCGTGTACTCGGCCTGCTGACCGAATGCCCCGTGCAGAGGAATCACTGATTACGAACATACAATCAATATGGGGAATGGTACGTCGGCTAATGTGTTCTAGGCCAGCTTCAGAATCCACTGCCACATAATCATAGTTTTCCCCAATGGTCTCAAGATATTTGCGTAAAAGATCATTGGGATAACAGTAACACCCCGCTCCTTGCGGACCTCCCATGACAAGTAGATCTATGTCTTTAGACTCCACTAAGGACTGCTGAAGCTTGTATTCAATAAAGATATTCTTCGCCATCCCAGCGGGAATTGCTTTAGGATCTTTACTTTGTTCAAGCAACTCAGAAATCGTTGCAGTGACCGTAAGTCCTAGTGCTTCCCCGAGGTTTGCATTTGGGTCAGCATCTACTGCGAGGATTGAAAGCTTTCTTTTTTGACTAACTATTTGTCTTAACAATAACGCTGTGAATGTGGTTTTTCCTACTCCACCTTTACCAGCAACTGCTATATATTTTGCCTTTGCCATAAGACGACCTCCATTTATAACATTATTGACAAGATGGAAATAGGGATAAATCGGTATGGGGCAGAAATAGCGCAGAAACATACTCGTCCATAAAGGTCGCTCCAACGGATAACTCAACATAGGTCATTTTCCGGCCTAACTCTTCAGCTTCTCGCCATGCATTCTGTGAAAGTAAGGCGAGACGGGCTCCTTTAACGGAAGCATTTCCGATAAATTCAAATCGCTCTGGTTCAAGGTCAGGTAGTAGGCCAATTTGAACAGAATCATTCACATTGAGGTAGTTACCAAACCCACCTGCAATGACAATCTTGCTGATCATTTCAATATCTACTGCGACCATGTTTAGTAACGATCGGATCCCAGCGTAGATTGACCCTTTAGCACGAATAATATTCTTGACATCATTTTCAGTGATTACCACGTCTTTTTCGCCACCAGCTTGATGTGCCCACGCCAAGACAAATTCTTTGTCATCGCTCGTAGCTCTAAGTCGTTCCGAGCCTGAGTGATGTCCTAATTGGAAATTTCCGGCTCGATCGATAATTCCTGCACCGAGCAGCTTTGAAACACAATCAACCAGACCTGAACCGCATATTCCCACAGGCAAACTGTTGCTGATCACCTTAAGAGAAACATCCAAGCTAGCTGGATCAATGACGACCCTTTCAATAGCCCCAGGCATTGCTCGCATACCAAACGTTATTCCGCCCCCTTCAAAGCTTGGCCCGGCAGAACAAGCGCAGGCTACGAGCCAGTCCTGGTTGCCGAGGACAATCTCACCATTTGTCCCTATGTCAATGAAGAGAATTATATCTTCCCCATTGGCTAGATCCGTTACTAATGTTCCTGCTACAATATCCCCACCGACATAACTCGCAACCGAGGGGTAACAATGTATCAGCGCCTCAGGAATCATATGCAACCCAATATCCTTAGCAGGAACAGAGGGAATGCTTGTCATGGTAGGAATATAGGGCTCTAAACGAATGTAGCGCGGATCCACGCCTAGGAACAATTGTGTCATCGTCGTATTACCAGCTACCATGGCGCACGAGATATTGTAACTAGTCAATGTCTGACGAGCAAGAATTTTGTCAATCAGATCGTTGATGGTTACAATGACAGTGTGCTGAATCTCGTTTAAATGCTTAGCGTCTTCTACGGCATACACGATTCGAGAAATAACATCATCACCGAATTTCGCTTGTTTATTGTAGGAACCTTGTTGATCATCAATCTCCCCAGTTAAGAGATTGATCAGGTACACGACTACTGTTGTCGTGCCAATATCAATGGCAAATCCATAGGGTGGGTGATCATTTCCAGGTTCCACGTGAGTGACAGTAAACCCTGTGTCAGTATCAGTCAGGGTGACTGATACATCCCACTTTGCTTTGCGAAGTGACTCTGGCAAGTTCTTAAGTATGGATAAAGGAATTGTAATAGGCTTGTCTCCTGCTTTCAGGACACGTCGAAGTTCCAATTGTAGACGGGCCCAATCACTCGTGTTAGCCGTTAAGGTCGGCACAGAGAGGGAAATCCTCTGCTTAGTCGCAAGTGGATGATGCCCAAACTTTTCAAGTAAATCATGTCCGCTTTCTTGTAAGATCCCTTTATGGACATCCCCCATTAAGACTTGATGTTCCTGTAACCGGGACTCTGGAGGCACCTCAATCGTCAAATCTCCTTGAATCGTAGTTTGGCAGGCTAGCCGGACTCCTGCAGAAATTTGCTCAGGTGTTAAGTTTCCGGTTCCAGTCACTAAGGGTTCTCCTTTTATAACTACGACCTTGCAAGCACCGCAAGTTCCCTTACCACCACACCCTGATTTAATATATATTCCCGCTTTAGCAGCTGCATTGAGCAAAGATGTGCCGGGATCAGCATCTATAATACGGTTTTCGGGCATGAACTTCATTTGAAATGGGGGCATTATTTCACTTCCTTACTACCAAGACAGTTGGTTATACAATTCAAAAAGTGACCTATGATAGGGACTTGGAGAAGGAAACAATTCCACTAGATTCACGTGGACCGACGACAACCTTCCAGCCAGATACTTCCGCGAGTTTGCCTGAGACCACAGCAACATAGCCAGGAATAATGACGTTACGGTGTTTTACTTTGTCGGCTATGCCACAAGCAACCATCGCTTCAGCAATTTTTTCAGGTTCGAATTTTCCGGCAGCATATGCTGTGAGCACAGATGTTCCATCAGTATCAATAGGTAGAATATAGCTCGGAATTTTAGAGGTTTCTACTTCGCCTTCAACACTATAATACGTTAAGGAGAAGTTTGTAGTAATGTACAGTGGAGAATTCTCGGTGACATTCCCTACTGAGTGTAAGGTAGGTTCAACTTGAATCGGTTTCTGAGGATCAGTGTAGATGTTTTGTCTTAAAGTCATTAGCGGAAGAACGTGGGCCTTGAGACTGGTTTTCAAAACCACTGCACTGGCATATTTGGCAACATAAACAGTAGCTTCCATGATTTCTTCCAGTGGCTCAGTATTACCAGTAAAGGCAATGACTGGATAACCAAAAGGTCGGAATTTCTTTTTAATAGCCAACCGACGCAGATGGGTCAAATTTGCTAGCGTTTCAACGGTTTTTCTCGAACCTGGATCCAAGACAAACTCTTTATAACCCAAAGCAGTAGCTTTTTCAACGAGATCGTTGAGAGCATCAAGTCCTTCAGCTCTGATGATTACAGGAACTGAGTTTTCCTTGGCAAGGTTAACCATTGCTTCATAGTTCTCTGCCGTAGCTGCTCCAATTAGTGGTTTACGCGCTACTAGCGGTGCTAGGGCTGCCTTGACAGCTTCAGGATTATCACTTAGTAAAAGTAGGGAAATATCTGTACTTTCAGCTACAGTTGCGACAACTTTAGCAAAACGCGCAGCGTCGTTGGAATCATTGACGACAGCTACTCCATCTATTGTGTATTGGAGACCGACACGTTCAAACTCTAAGCCCTTGATTTCCTGGAGTTTTGCACTTAACTCGTCGTCACTTAAGCTATCAGATACATAGATCAGCAACGTAGTGGGGTGATAAAACGTCTTATCATGACGGAAAAGGACAGTCTCATCTCCAAGAACAGAATCCTTACCAAATTTGATGGCTTTAATTGGAGGGGCAGAAGCAGAATCCAAGGCTTCACGAGCAGCCTCCGTGACATAAGGGCAAGCGTCCAATGCTGCTTTGCCAGAAGCCAAAGCCATGGCAAAGGCTAAGCAAGTAGGTACTCCACATTCTCCGCAGTTTTTCTTAGGTAATTGTTTATAGATTTCTAAACCTGTTAGAGCCATTTTGAAACCCCTTTCTAATTGACATAGGAATAAGTAAGTAGACGACCAAGGCCATATTTATTATTGTAGCAAGGCCTTGGCGTCTAAAAGTAATTACATTAGTGATTCAAGTGCAAAGCATGGATGTCCATTTTCCTCAAGGAAAGGTAAGATTTCCTCCACCGTAGTGCCGACGGATTCATCGGCAATCTTATCGATGAAATCAGCACCTAATCCTTCGTCGATGGATCGTTGGATAAAGTCTTCACGTAAGAATTCCTTCAATTCTTTAGGCATCCAGACGATACGTGCAAGTCCGCCATCAGCAGGTATGAATTTTTTACTGAGGAGGTAAGTTCTTCCAATTCCCATAAAGCCTGGTGTTTGCATTCCACCACCACAGGTTCCAGCGAGCGTGGAGAAGGTCATACCACAAGGAGTCATTCCGGAATGTTCACGAGTCGTGAGCATCAGACCATTAGCCTCAGGAACAATGGCCATGATAGCCTCGAAACAACCGCACGAGGTCATCGGTTTATCCATTAAGGTATAAAGATTAACCTCTTCCAAGGTGTTGTTTGAAGCTTTAAACAAGTAATCATTCGTACTTTGCCACATACCTTTTAACTCATCAATGGCTGGTCCCTTTGGAATTGGTTGGTTCGGTCCATTCGGTGTAATTTCAAAAGATGCTCTGGCATCTAACCAGCTAACGGCACCGCACAAGCCAACTCTTTCCGGTGTGACAATACAGACATGGTTAGGAGCAAAAGACTGACAAAGCAAGCAGGAGTAAAAGTCTGTTACTGACTCATCCGTCAAGCTCCTCATACGATCGTCTCGAGCACGGTATACTTCTCGAGCCAGAATGAGGCCTTCATCAACCGCGGCTTGATCGGTAATAAGGGTAACTTGAACACGGTCAACGATAGCTGGGAATTCCTGTTTTAACTTCGCGAGCAGCAATTCTCCTAAGTGTTTAATTAAGAAGCCTTTGGCCCTTGCATCTTTAGAGATTCGTACCCAGCATAAATCCCTTTGAGCCACATGCCAAATACCTTCTCCGTAGTTTGCGAAGTAATGAATTCGACGTTCTAAAACGCCTTCGAAATCCGACTGCATCTTACGTCCAAAAATGTCGATCTTAATGCCCAACGGTAGTTTTGACCCTTCTGGAACACTATCGATTTCAGGCCCGATAACCGTGACCTGACCGTCAACGATTTCATCAGGTCCGACCATATGGACAAGTTCAAAAGCGGTAGAACGACCGCCGCCGAATTCCACGTAGGTTTCTGCTTTGCGGATGGTTTCTCCCTCAAAAGCAGGCCCGAAGTTTACCGGAATAGGGATTTCGATGTTCGTCAATTTAATTCCACGAATCTCCATCGCCAAGGGCACAATCTTCTCATAATCTGGTTCAGAAATGTACCAGTCTGGGATTTGCATATCTGCACTAAGAGGCTGATCTGTCACAACTGGGAAGCCCATAAAGATGGCGCCCATCTCAGCGGCAACTTTAACATCATCCAGTTCTCCTAGATGAAGGATAAAGGCCAGAACCCTGCGGTTTTGATAATCGAGATGTTTTTCCCGCTCACCAGGAGCAATCCCACCAAAGGCGAGACCTGCACGGAAGGCATAGTTAACAGCATGAATTACTTGTGTGAAATTGCCTAATGGGAATGCAATGTAGTCTTCCCCAATTTTGACGTTTTCTTCAAGTAATTGCTCAATGACCTCATCACAAAGAAAGATCATAAACCCTTTACCCATTAAATTATCAACAATTTTCTTCGCAGCTGGTGAGTCTTTAGCTCGCCCAAGAATAACGGCTACACCAGGAATGGTCCAGTCGACCATTTTAATCCCGTGTTTCCGTACAATAGGGTCACCTAAGAATCCAGTCCACGGTTTAACTTTGGGTTCATCTCCACGCAGATAATGAAGTGTCTCAATGATCTCTGCGGCATAAAGAACTGATTCTCCCCAAAGCTTTGAATTCTCGATGGTGAGTTCTGTACGTACTTGATTACGCATTCGGTTCAGAATCGGAACCAGTTCACCTAGCTTAGTAATTTTTTCACCAGAAAGACACATGATGACCGGGAGGTGATAAGCAGTATCCGGATAACCGACGATTTGATTGGTCCCAAAATCTTTGATAGCACGATTTAACAGAATTTCTGCATAAGTCATAGCGATGATGGTACCGTCATATGCCTTGCGCAACAGTTTTTTAGGTATAACGTTAGCGTCTGTAATAGCGGTTTCTTTAATTTGATCCACTGACATATTTTCTCCTCCTTTCTTACCAGCCCTGGGCAACTCCGGTGCCGTTCTTTTCCGCAGTCTTTTTATGAATTCCAAGTTTCCAAGTTCTATACTCGAGGGCATCCAAGAGTTTTGTTGCACCAATCAAAGGATCAACTTCAAAAATGAAGTTTCCTCCAAAGACGTCATGAGCGATTTGGGTAGTTATTCCATAGACAAGGTCGCTTCCCTCAACAGGAGGTAACGATCCAACATGGACAGGAAGGCCCATAGTGACAGCCCAAGAACCGATTGAGACTGCTTTTTCATGCATAGCCTCAGGAGCAGATGCAACAAACGGAACTTTAGGGATGTCTACACCCAGTTCATTAGCCATCGCAATTGCTAAATCCATACCACGACTATTATCAACGCATGCACCGACATGGAAGACCAACGGCAGACCCGTTGACAATTGTGGGTTTGCCTCTTCTAGTGTTTTGAGGAATGCTTTTAGTCCATCGCCGGCATAGGCATCAACAGCCAATGGGGACATGAGACCAAACTTAGCATACGCACCAGCAGAGCATCCAGTGGCGATGACAAAGACGTCATTTTTAACAAGTTCTTTGAGAACTATTACGTGAGATTCATCTTGTAGTCGTTTTAGGTTATTACACCCAGCCATGAGCGCGACCCCTTTGATCTGACCGCTCTGGATTGCATCAGTCAGGACAGATATTGGACGGTCAGGACAGATATTGGCAAAAATCGCCGTTAGAGCTTCTATACTAAAACCGGCAACAAGTTTGTGACGCTCGGTGGGAATGGAGACTTTCTTAGGATCACGATGCTTATAAGCCTCAATAGCTATGCTAATAAGCTTTTTAGCATCCTCCATAGCTGTCGAAGTATTAAAAGCTATATGTTGTGCTCCAGGGATCTTCATCATAAATTCTGTCGTTATAACTTTGGTATGGTAACATTCTGCCACTGTTTGAACAGATGGATAGATACATTGAATATCTACGATCATTGCATCTAAAGCACCTGTCATGATAGCCATTTCCTGGGAGGCAGATGAGGTTGCTAGATAGACTCCTTCGCGCATGAGCAACTCATTACCAGTACAGCAAATACCAACAATATTAACGCCCTCGGCTCCAGCTTTCTTGGCGTCCTCTTTCATTGCCCGAGCCGCAGCAACAACCATTTCACTCAAGACCGGGTTGTGTCCGTGGACGGCAATGTTTACCATCTTAGGGTTAATCACGCCTAGATTTGCCTCTGAGACAACAGGCTCGGGAATTCCGAACAATACATCACTCAGAGTTGTACCAATATATGATCCAGCTAAGTCCGCAAGTGCTGTCTTGAGTCCCCCAAAGATAATATTTACCGGATCAGTATCAACACCCATAGCTGTTTGAGCAATAATCTCGGTCACAGAACCGTCAATAGCTCTGGGCATAATATTAGTGTGTTGGAATTTTTTACGGCGTCCTTCAGTGATAAAGCTATCCAAAAAAGCCAGCGGGCGATCTTGGTAACGACCAAAGTCCGCATATCCCAATTCTACAACATCTTTGAGTATTTCTAGGTTCTCACGATTCAGTGTAGGGATCCCTAACTTTTCAGCTAAGCTCACGAGTTTAGCTGGTGACTTAATTTCGTAATCTGGAGCATGTCCTTCTACTAATGCGTGTGCAGTATGCAGCACATGGCGTGCATGCTCTGAGTGGGAGGCAGCTCCTCCGGCAATATATCGTACAAGGTTTCGAGAAACAATGGTGTAAGCAGTTGCTCCGCAGATTCCGCGACTTCCAGGACCTTCTTCTTTTTTCACACGACAGGGCCCAGCAATACAAATTCGGCAACATATTCCATTATATCCGAACGTACACTGCGGCTGTTGTGCAACTACGCGGTCGTAAACGGTCTCTATCTTTCTATCCTTGATCATTTCTAACATTTGTAGGGCACCTGGGTCTGTCGTACGAATAGGATTCTTAGGATCTACGACTCGAGGTGCGTTCGACGGTCGAGCGGTATGGGTTAAATCCCGATATCTAGGCATGTAATACCCTCCTCTTTTTTAAGATCTCTTCATACTTTTAGTTCTACATTAGTCTTCCTTTGTCATCTCCCTTCATCCACAATCTTTTGATAAATTGTATTAAGTTGAACTCCAAGAGACCCTCCAGGCAATTCGTCACTGCCTGTATTTATGGACATTTCCAACAGTTCGTCGCTGTAAGGGATGATGCCAATCAGCTGTTCTGTAGAAAAGTGGTCTCTAAGGAAATTTTCTTCTTTGAGATTACGAACTTTATTACCAATGACAACCACACGTGGAATTCCTAACTCAAAAGCGAGCTTTTGAATGACTTTTACCGTCTGTACACTAACTTTAGACGGTTCAGTGACTATAACTAAGACATCGACGCCAAGGGCAGTACCACGGGTTAGTTGCTCTATGCCTGCGCCCATATCTAAGATAACAGTATCATGTTCCCCAAGGATCAGTGAATTGACTAAGGCTTGAAGAAAGCTGTTTTCCTTACAATAGCAGGAGGTTCCTCCTCCTTTAATGTTTCCCATGCGGAAAAAGCGAAGAGATCCCAAGGATACGCAATAGTCGTCTAATATATCATCGACATTGGGATTTAGAGGGTAATAGGCTCCACTCCCTCCCATTCTCTCTTCAATCAATTCTTTCATATCGACAATAGGTTTTAAAACAGCAAGTACATCCTCGGAGATTCCCAAAATTGTTCCAAGGCTCGCATCCGGATCCGCGTCAACTGCCAAAACAGTAAGCCCTTTTTGCGAAAGCCAACGGGCTAAATTAGCAGCAAAGGTAGTTTTCCCTACACCACCTTTGCCAGATATTGCAATTTTCAACGGGCCACCACTCCTTCATATGATTATTGAATGAAGATCGTCCTGCAATTTAAACAAGCTTATTAAGAGTATATTCTTTTTTTGTTTGATTAATCCTGCATACTTTCAGAATTTATTTGTGTATATTCAGTTTTTTTTGAATTTATTAATATCATTATGCAAATCAACCATAATTACATTAGTAAATAATCTGAATTTACTTAATATTCAATTTAAGTAGTATCAACTTCCGCATTTGATCTTTGTGAGTTGCATCTGAAAGAATGTAAGTGAACGCTATTGTTATAAAAGACAATTTTCCCTTTATATGGACTTCTATTAGGAAGTGAATTCATTGAGTTAAAAGCCATACTTGTAGACAGCAGATAGATTGCTTGGTCTAATTATACCATAAATGTCTCTCCATATTTGAACTAAGAGCTTTAAGCCAACAGTGACACGAAGTCTTGTGTTGAATTAGTGAATATTTTCACTAACCTTTCAACCTCCTACCTCACACAAAGTATCTTTGTATGAAGTTTAGCACAATGGCCATTAGTTGTCAATATGGCACCATCAGGTAATATTATGTTAAAATTTAGACAATCTTCTGCTAAATAGAGACTCCTTAAGTTGTATTCTGACAAGCAATTCCCCCCCTTCATCTAACAGTGATTTAAGACTACTTCAAAGGAAGCCGCATCTTCCTCCCAGTAGAATCTTATAGGCAGGGCCAAGGATGAAACACAAGCCCAAAGGCTCCCTGCCCAACATGTGTAGCAATAACAGCACCAGCCTCAAACAAGCGAACTTCATGTTCTGGAAAACGCACCTTTAGCTCGTTGAGGAGGATCTCTCCTTCTTCAGGTATATTAACGTGCATAACACAAATACGGTAAGGTTTTCCCGTAGATAACGCACGATTTAGTTCTTCGAGCACACGTTGCCACGCTCTAGAACGTGAACGCACTTTATCAAAAACATCGATTTGCGCGTTAGAATTAAAGTAAAGAATCGGTTTTATCTGGAGTAAAGTTCCTACAAGTGCTGCGGCTCCACCTATTCGACCGCCTTTTCGTAAGTTTTCAAGAGTATTGACTATGAAGTAAAGCTCAGTTTGTTGTTTTAAGGTTTGAAGCTGTTCCATAATTTGTTTTGCACTCAGGCCTTGTTCAGCCCACTCCGCCGCAGCCCATACTAGAACACCAAGCCCTAGAGCAGAGGACCTAGAATCAAAGAGGTGAAGATTGGGGTTAGAAACTAAGTCTTTGGCCATCTGGGCTGAGTGAAAGGTTCCGCTTATAGCAGATGATATATGAATGCTTACAATATCCTCGACGCCTTCTGAAAACATGGATTCATAGGTTTGCAAAAATGCGCCAACAGATGGCTGGGAGGTTGTCGATAAACCAGCGATATGGCTTAACTTGTCAAAATAAACAACATTGGTTAGTTCTGTTTCAAAAAACATTTCATCTCCAACATTAACGTTGAGAGGTATAACTCGAATCTGAAATTGTTCTAGGATATCCTTAGATAGATATCCTGTAGAATCCATGACAATCCCAATTTTTCTCAATTCTTCTCTCTCCCTCTTCTGTAAACACCTCATATATCAATTGTAACGTATAGGTGTATAAAGTATATCCTAAAATAAAATCTGTAGCAATCCAACAAAGCCCACACAAGTACCCATTAGAGCAATACTAGTAGTGTGGTTTGGTTGTAGAGGGAGAACAACCGCCTGTTATAAAAGTACAAGATCGTAAAACAAAAGCTAATATTATCACAATTGTTAGAACAATAGGATTATACTGAACTATTTTAAAAGTATTGTATAATAAAATTAAATAATAGGCAATGAGCCTTGATTCATATTTTACAAGGTGTAGCCTTACACAAGTGAAGCACAACAGTTTGACTAAAAATTATAGGTTGACAGGATTACGGTCGTTTGCTATTATAATATACGTTGTAATAATACGGGGCGTGGCGCAGTTTGGTAGCGTGCTTGGTTCGGGACCAAGAGGCCGAGTGTTCGAATCACTTCGCCCCGACCACTGGTATAACAAGGTTTCTTTAATTGGAGCCTTTTTCTTTTTGCCATTTGACCGTCTGTTGCCCACCCATACCACCTCCAAAACCGCCGAGACCCTGCCTGTAACAGATATGGCCTAGGTGTAATTACACCTAGGCCATTACATTGGTCCATAAAAAGTTGAAAGCCTCAAGCTTTTTATAGTTTTATGCTCTATCTGTAGACTTCGGATAGGATTTCAATATCCTGTAAACTTAGGGATGCAAGCTCTGGGGGATTTACACGTGCAATAATAAAGGTCCCTATGATTTCAGCCCTAGTAACAGGTTTTTCTGTAAACTTATTGTTTCCATTATAAATGATTACGCATCCAGAACGGTCGATTTCAATCATCTCCAAATAACCACGTACTGTTAATTCCAAAGCTTTAAGGTTATTCGGTAGTTCGCAAACTTCTGGAGCCTTCCCTTCTTCTACTAACAGGACTTTCACCCATTTGACCAATGTTAATCCTCCACCTGTCAAAATTATCTACAAATATAATTTCCCGCCATTTTCCTTTAACCATTTTCGCATCATCTTATAATCACTTATCTGGTTTTCAACTAACACCCAGAATTGCGGAGAATGATTCATCTGTTTAATATGGCAAAGTTCATGCACAATTACATAGTCAACTATTACTATTGGAGCCATAATTAGCTTCCAATTAAAATTTAGATTTCTCTTTCGAGAGCAACTTCCCCATCTTGTTTTCTGATTTTTAAGCCTCACATTGTTAACCTTAACTCCTATTATACTTGAGAAGAGTTCTAATCTCTCAGTTATTAATTCCCTTGCCTGTCGTATGTACCACTTCTCTAAATGTCTCCGAAGCTCCTCACGTCTTATATCAGATGGTATACCCGACTTGAGCTCTACTAGTAATTGGTCGTCAGTTAGATTCACGTTTGTGATACGACCCGTAGATTCTAACACTTTCAACGGATAACTATTACCCTTAAATAAGAGCATTTCACCGTCTACAAACTCTCGCACTGCAGGTAAATGAAGTAACATGTGCTGATAATTCTCATACTTATTAATGATCCAATGCCGCTTTTTTTCAACAAGCGAGATAATTGTACTATCGTCCATCGAAAAAGGAGCCACGACATGAAGTCCATCTTCACCAATCGATAAACTAACATACTTAGCCCTCTGGCTTCTTCTAATTGAATAGGAAATTGATGTAGTGTCTAGGATGAGCTTTAATATAATATCAAGTCCTTATAACCAAGAATCTATCTTCAATAGTATGGCAAAACTTATCGTTTTACAAGTACGAGATCTATTGCAGAACAAGAATGTCTGACTACAAAAGTGAAAGCATCGTGCATTCACTTTTAAAGTTAAGCCTTAGTTTGATTTTATCCTGATATCAGTGCTAGAATAAGTAATTATAAACCATACTAACTATTGCTGAGGAGTTCTGAAATGATGCTAAAAGGTCAAAAAACATCTATACGTCCAATCGAAGACGATGATATCGATACAATTTACCATTGGTATAATGATCAAGAGGTAAATTTATGGTCTAGTGGGGCTTGGCCATTAAATACCCTCCAAAGCAAAGATCAACTTGCGGTAAAGTTTCTTGACGGATCTCCGGATATGTACCGCTATGCTATTTTGAATGAAAGCGATCTGCTCATTGGTTCTATAGGCTTTAAAGAGGTTAATATTCCTGGTCGATCGGCCACTATATATGTAGTAATTGGGGATAAAACTTATTGGGGTAAAGGTTATGGGACAGATGTCTTAATCACTTTTTTGCGTTTCCTTTTTTCCCAGTGGAATTTCCATCGAATTTCACTAGATACTTGGGATGGTAATATTCGTGCTATTAGAGCGTATGAAAAAGTCGGTTTCAAGCTCGAAGGTCGTCAGCGTGAAGCGCGTTATGTGTTGGGAAATTATCACGACGCCATTCTTATGGGTTTATTGCGGGAAGAATTCTTCGCCTTACATGACAAATTATAGGGTTGCTAAAATCAAACGTCTGGAGTAAACTATAATAAATTTAATAATCCGTAATATTTCCTCTGGGGTTGGGTGAAATTCCCTACCGGCGGTAAAGCCCGCGAGCCTTTTGGCAGACCCGGTGACATTCCGGGGCCGACAGTAAAGTCTGGATGAGAAGAGGAACAGTAGAATTAAGCGTATTTGCGCTTTTTTTGAGCTGTGACCTTTGACCCAAGCACCTAGAGAATACTTAGGTGTTTTTTTATTTCCTAGTTTTACTGTCTAATGTAGTTCATCAAACCACTCTAGTAAGTTTCCTTTATGCTTTTCGATTTTTTGGAGACGCTAAGAATAAGAAAGGGTTTTTTTATGCAAACATCAAGTCCTTCCAGTGAAAATGATGAAAGGTTCATGAAACGAGCACTCGACTTAGCTGTCAAAGCCATAGGGAGAACCAATCCTAATCCACTTGTTGGTTGTGTAATTGTCAACGATGATAAAATCGTCGGAGAAGGGTATCACCTTGAGGCCGGCACTCCTCATGCTGAAGTTCATGCTCTCGCAGATGCGGGTGAGCAGGCACGCGACGCTACCGCCTATGTTACCTTGGAACCATGTTCTCATTTTGGACGAACGCCTCCATGCGCAGATGCGCTGATTCTCGCCGGAGTTAAACGAGTAGTCGTCGCAATGAAGGATCCGAACCCGCTTGTCTCTGGGCGTGGAATTGCTCGCTTGCGGGAAATCGGAATTCAAGTGGACGTGGGTCTGATGCATCGAGAAGCCTCCCTCATTAATGAAGTCTTTGTTAAAGCAATTACGACTGGCTTGCCTTTTGTTGTATACAAAACAGCGATGACCTTAGATGGTAAAATTGCTACTGAGACTGGCGATTCACGCTGGGTAAGTTCGGAGGGTTCTCGGCAATATGTCCATCAATTACGCGATCGGTATGATGTTATTCTGGCGGGCAGCGAAACTGTCTTACTAGATGACCCCGCACTCACCTGCCGTCTTCCAAGTGGACGGGATCCTATTAGACTCATTGTCGATGGGAAATTGCGGATCCACGAAAATGCTCAGGTACTCTCCTCCTCAACTCTAAGCCCATGTGTTATCGCTACCACTCAAGCGGCACCTCGCGAGAAGCTAGAGCGTCTCAACCTCCTCTCCGGGGTTGAAGTATGGCAATATGACACTCCACGACATGTCCCACTGGAAAAACTATTGCGTGATCTTGTTCATCGTGGTTGGACAAGTGTCTTATTAGAGGGCGGCGGTGGACTTGCGGGCACACTTCTTAATGAGCGATTTGTCGATAAAATTGAGTTTTTCATTGCACCAAAGTTCGTTGGGGGAAATGGTCCTTCTCCCCTCTCGGGCTTACATATCCAACATATGGCGGATGCCCTAGAGCTTCATAATCTCCACATTGATATGAATTCTGGTGATCTCCATGTTACTGGGTACACGCGGTCTTAGTTGCACTAGGGAGGAGATATACATGTTTACCGGAATTGTAGAAGAACTGGGTATCGTCCGAGCCCTTCGCCTCTTGCCAGACTCAGGGCAACTTACAATCGAAGGGAAAAAGGTTCTTAATGGAACCCAAATCGGAGATAGCATCGCTATCAACGGTGTTTGCTTGACAGTCATTCGGCAGAGTGAGCGTGAGTTCACAGTGGATGTAATGGCAGAAACGCTGACAAAAACCAATCTCGCTGAGCTAAAAAGCGGGAGCCGTGTCAATCTAGAACGAGCTTTACAGCTACAAACCCGTTTAGGCGGTCATTTAGTTAGTGGGCATGTCGATGGAGTTGGTAGCATTCGCAATATTACCCCATGGGGAATTGCCCAAGTTTATGAAATCAGCGCACCGCCTACCCTTCTATCCTATATGTTGCCAAAAGGATCCATTGCTATTGACGGAATTTCTCTTACTGTGATTGATGTGGAATCCGTTTATTTTACAGTCTCCCTTATCCCCCATACATTTGAAGAAACCACGTTGGGAACAAAGGGGATTGGTGCAAGCGTGAACTTGGAAACAGACCTTATCGGCAAGTATGTTGCTCGATTTATGGGAATAAACACAGCCCCCAGTAAAAACAAACAAGATCTTTCTCTAGGGTTTTTAGCGGAACACGGATTTCTCTAATCATATTCATAGCTGCTAGGTTAAATAATAAAGGAGTGACTAACTATGTCGTTTAACACGATTGAAGAAGCTTTAGAAGACATTAGGCAAGGTAAAATGGTTGTAATGGTCGATGATGAGGATCGTGAAAACGAAGGGGATCTGGTCATGGCCGCTGAAATGGCGACCCCAGAAGCGATCAATTTTATGGCAACCTATGGAAGAGGGCTGATTTGCGTTCCGATGACGAGGGACAGGATCCATGCCTTAAAACTCGACCCGATGGTGTCTAACAACACAGATCCTCATGAGACTGCCTTTACGGTCAGTGTTGATTCTTCACAAAGTTCAACTGGGATATCTGCTTTTGAGCGTGCCCAAACCGTCAAAGTCCTTGTAGACCCTAACAGTAGCCCGATCGATTTACAACGTCCTGGACATATCTTCCCGCTTAAAGCACGCGAAGGTGGAGTTTTAGTTCGTGCAGGACACACGGAAGGCTCTGTAGATTTAGCACGTCTGGCCGGCCTACAACCAGCAGGCGTCATATGCGAGATTATGAATGAAGACGGAACCATGGCAAGAGTGCCGGATTTACAACTTTTTGTTGAAAAACATGATCTTAAATTCATTACTCTTAAAGATCTTATTGCTTATCGTCGCTTATCAGAAAAACTTATCGAAAGAGTCGCAAGTATTAATCTCCCAACTGACTATGGAGATTTTCGCGGCTATGGCTATCTCAGCGTTCTCGACCAAAAGGAACACTTAGCACTAGTGAAAGGAACCGTTGATGATGGTAATCCAGTCCTTGTCCGAGTTCACTCTGAATGTTTAACAGGAGATGTTTTTCATTCTCTGCGCTGCGACTGCGGGGACCAACTTGCTGCGGCTTTAGCAGAAATTGAATGTGAAGGACGGGGTGTATTACTCTATATGCGCCAAGAAGGCCGTGGGATCGGTTTGTTAAATAAACTCAAGGCTTATGAACTTCAGGAAGAAGGAAAAGACACCGTTGAAGCAAACTTGGCTTTGGGATTTGAGGATGATTTACGTGATTATGGTGTAGGCGCTCAGATTTTAGCGGACCTGGGAATTTCTAAAGTTCGTTTACTGACCAATAATCCGCGAAAAATTGTAGGTCTCGAAGGCTATGGCTTGAAGGTCGTGGAGCGTGTTCCTATTGAAATACAATCAAAACCTGAGAACTCCGCATATCTCTGCACTAAAAAAATTAAAATGGGACATATTTTGACAGGAGTTCAGTGAACTGAAGATAAACTTAAGTAACGAAAGGGTGTATGACCTGTGAAAACTTATGAAGGAAATTTATTGGCTCAAGGGCTTAAGATTGGAATTATTGCCGCGCGTTTTAATGAATTTATTACGAGCAAATTGGTAGGTGGAGCAATAGATGCCCTACACCGACATGGGGCGCTTGAAGACGACATTGAACTAGCTTGGGTTCCAGGCGCCTTCGAAATACCTCTCGTGGCTCAAAAGATGGCAAACTCAAAGCGATATGACGCCGTCATCTGTCTTGGTGCCGTTATTCGAGGTGCCACGCCTCATTTTGATCTGGTGAGTAATGAAGTTAGTAAAGGAATTGCCCATGTGGGCTTACAAACTGGGGTACCCATAATCTTTGGAGTCTTAGCTACTGATAGTATTGAACAGGCGATTGAACGTGCTGGAACAAAAGCAGGAAATAAAGGCTTTGACGCTGCAATGACTGCCATTGAAACTGTAAACCTGCTTAAATCGTTCTAGTTCCATTCCTAGTCTAAAGAAGCATATTGAACGTTCAAGGGTAGAACATTAGCAATATGTGGTGGAATGTCCACAAAAAACTCCTTGTCAAAAGGCATAATCTTTAATAGACTCATAGAGGTGACCGTATGTCTATTATTTGACAAGGAGTTGAGTGCCATGACTTCCAACGCAAGTACCTTAGATAAGGGAATAACTATGCTCGAAGCTGCGCGCTCAGGCAATGAAGAGGCACTAAATCTAATTATTCAGCACTATGAACCTGAAGTTCGCATGATCGCTTGCAAATATTTTTTACCAAGAGCCGATTATGATGACCTGATACAAGAAGGACGTATTGCCATTTATAAAGCCGTATTGTCCTATGATACAAACTTAGATATACCCTTCCTTCATTTTTTAAGAATGGTCATTAAACGTAAACTCATTGATATCCTACGCAAGTATACACGCCAAAAACACATCAACTTGAATGACGCATATTCCCTTAACAATGTGATTGCGGACTCAGAAGAAACTTGCTTTATCTCTCTTCTTGCAGACAATGAGGATCCTGCTACCATGGTTGTCGCAAATGACGAAGCCCAATCCATGATTCACGGCTTAAATAAGAACTTGTCCAATCTTGAACGTCTAGTTTTTGAACATTATTTCATACAAGGATTTAAGCAACGTGAGGTTTCTGAACGTCTTGGATTACCTCCAAAGTCTTTAGATAACGCGATCCAACGAATTAAGAGAAAAACACTGCAATATCGATCACGCCAACTAGCTGGTTAATCAAACGAACTTTAGATATTAATTGAGTTTTGAGTATCGTTCATTTAGCTTTGGATCAAACTTACTTCATATGAGTGTGAACTCCGATGAAGTAAGTTTGATTTATCCAATCGTAAGACTCCACTTCCACAAGTGAGAGTGGTACCAACACGTGAACAAGTTCACTCGCTTACTGAGGAGGAGAGCCGATGCTTTCATTTACTAGTTTCGTTTTTTCCTGTCGAATGCGACTATTAAATTTAAAGAACCATAAATTTGTTATTAGCTTAAGTATTTTGCTTATAGTGCCCCTCTTGGTATGGGGACCACCAGCCTATAAGGAGAGTTGGCTCGATCCTTTCAGTACACTCAACGTCCCCAATCGAGAACTTCATCCTCATGCGTTTAAAAAGCTCGGATTGATTAATTCTGATGATCCGTTTCATCCTTTATACTATACAAATGAAGATAATATACTGGAGTTGATGCGCAACTTACAACGTACAACGCGCATTTCTGCCTCAGAGCAAACCTTACTTGCCTTAGAGAACCAAAAAGTACAGTATTTTACATTACATAGGGAACCTACTAGCTACCATAAAGAGGAAGATTTCGCCTTGCATTATTATCCAGAAAAAGGAGTTGTCCGTTTTAATCAACAATACTTTCGAATTAATGAGGCTACAATTTACAACTTCACCCAAATATCCAGCGGCATGTCCGCCGGATGGTGGGAGTGAATAAAGAGCCGAGAACATTTATGTTCTCGGCTCTTTATAATACGTCCCTCTAGAAATATATTAACGTTTATACACTTCTTGGAGGTCCCTTCCCTTTATGCTATACCGCCATTTTGGTTAATTAACTTGCTAACCTTACTATGGGCATTAGTTGCCTCATTGGCTAAGCGCAAGTATATATTCCTGAGATCGCCATGATGGGCACGAGTGGCTAGTGTCATGTATCCCATTGCAGCACCTGCTGCGTCCTTTTCATAATCATATAGCATATCTAGGTCTGTAAATTGACTCATTTTCTTAGCCCCCTTTCTATTGTAGTTCAGACATTCCTTTGTTAAAATACCCTAACACATCTTCTAAGCCCTTGGCTTGTTCTTTAAAAAATCCTTTTACCGCTGGATCTTTAGCCATTTCAGTATACATTTGGCATTTCTTCATGACAGTTTCGTTTTCAATAATACTTCGGGTTAACATACCTTGGTCTAGGATTTTCTTCATTTCCATCTCATTTAGTTGCATCTGTATCCCTCCTTTTTTTAGAAACCTAATTTTTAATAACATTTTCAGGATGTGTCAAAAGACCGCAAATTATTCACGGTCTTGAAAATTTATCTCATATATCGCAATACTAGGTCAAATGGCACTTCACGAGATGGACAAGAAATGATACATTATTATTATGATTACAAGGTATCATTTCTTGAGTTATTGAGAACTGTGAAAAAAGGAGACTTAGAATTTGGAAACTCCAGACTTCAAGCGAGTTATTCGCGGGTATGATCCAGAGGCTGTCGACCAAGCGTGGGCAGAAACGGACCGTCAGTTATCTGAAGCGAACGCTACGCATAAAGAGCTTCGCTTACAACTAAACAGCTTAAGAGAACAAAACACTGAATGGGGTAATCGCCTGAAGCACTATGAAGAGATAGAGAAGGATCTCCGAGATGCCCTACTGAGTGCGCAACGTATTGCTAACCAAGTAAAAGACGAAGCAAAAAAACACGCAGACAAGCTCATGGAATCAGCCCTCAATGAAAGCGAAACAATGCTTAGTGAAGCAACTCGTATTTCAGAATCGATGGAAATTGATGTTGAAACTAAGCTCGTTGAGAGGCGAATGGAAGTCCTTCAAATAGAAGAGCAAATTAAAGGATTGAGCGATCAAAAAGCTCAACTCCAATCTCAAGTAGATCAGGCTATTCATTATTTAGAAATGGCAAAGCAATCGTTCACTTTTCCTTTGCTTTAAATGATGCAAGAGCGGCTTGAGTCAAGGTTGCGCAATGCGAAATAATTTGGCTCAATTCCTCTGGGCTAAGGTCATCAGAGTGTATTCCAGCTGTTACAACAACAGGGCATCGGCGTTCACGGGCCAACGTATCGGCAACAGTCTGAGCAACGTCGACATCTTTATGCCCAGGAACTGGCGTGATGTACACATCGCTGCTCCACCCTTTCCCACTAAGGCTTGGGCGAGGAAGGGCCAGAACAACACCTCCGACATGCGGTTTTCCCCCGCCTGTCAGAAGTCCATTGAGTCCATTACCGGTATCCATGAGGATTAGTGAAATTTGACAACGCCCCTCCCCTTCTTGTCCTTGCCAAACGGGGAGATGAATTAGTTTATTATTTGGCACGTAGTTTGTCCTCACTTTACTTATTTAACAATTAGTGTCTATATTAACTTTTGGGGAAGAGAACGAATAACTCCCCAAATCGTCAACATCTACAAGGAGGTGTTGCCCTTCCTTAAATTCTCCTTGCAGAAGTTTAAGGGCTAAGGGGTTTTGTAGACGTTGTTGAATCACGCGTTTGAGTGGCCTTGCTCCATAAACGGGATCATAGCCCTCATTCGCGATGTGTTCACGTGCCTTAATCGTCAATTCAAACGTAAGTTTGCGTTCACTTAAACGCTGACGCAACAACCCAAGCTGGATTTCCACGATTTTTCCAATGTGCTCGCGCCCCAGAGGGTGGAAGATAATAACTTCGTCGAGGCGGTTAAGAAATTCTGGCCTGAAGTGGTGCCTTAGTTCTTCATTGATGCTAGATCGGACTTCTTCTAAAGAAGCTTTACGTTGAGTTAATTGCTGTATAGACGGGCTGGCAATATTACTAGTTAATATAACTACCGTATTTTTAAAGTTAACCATACGGCCCTGCCCATCGGTCAATCGTCCATCGTCTAAGAGTTGTAAGAGTACATTCGTGACGTCGCTATGGGCTTTCTCTACTTCGTCGAAGAGGATAACACTGTAGGGTTTACGGCGAACGGCTTCTGTGAGTTGTCCTCCTTCTTCATACCCCACATAACCAGGAGGTGCCCCAATAAGGCGAGACACGGAGTGCTTTTCCATATACTCCGACATATCAATTCGGACCATAGCTTGTTCATCATCAAAGAGGAACTCCGCTAAGGCTCTGGCAAGTTCTGTCTTCCCTACTCCTGTTGGCCCAAGAAAGAGGAACGAACCCAGAGGACGATTCGGGTCTTGTAGCCCTGCACGTGCCCTCCGCACTGCATCTGCAATGGCTTTGACAGCTTCTTCTTGACCGATAACGCGTTGATGGATTCTGTCTTCCATGTGGATTAGCTTTGCCATTTCACTCTCCATAAGCTTGGAGACAGGAACATGGGTCCAGGTTGCCACAATTTCAGCGATATCTTGTTCTACTACTTCTTGTTTCAAGATAGTATTTTTCTTAGCTTGTAGTGTTTGTTCAGCGGTTTTAAGTTCCTTTTCTAAATTAGGGATTATGCCATACTGGAGCTCGGCAGCCTTATTATAATCCAATTGTTGCTGCGCTTGCTCCATAAGATTTCGTGAACGGTCAACTTCCTCTTTGAGTTGTTGAATTCGCGCCAAAACTTCACGTTCCCCTTGCAATTGGGCGTCCAGTCCAGAACGCTCTTCTTTAAGATTGGCCAACTCTTCTTCGATCTTTGCTAACCGATCCTTACTGGCTTCATCCTTTTCTTTTTTTAGGGCCTCCCGTTCAATTTCAAGTTGCATCATCCGACGTTTAATCTGATCTAACTCATAGGGATCACTGGTGATTTCCATGCGCATACGTGCTCCAGCTTCATCAATGAGGTCAATCGCTTTATCGGGAAGGAAGCGATCGCTAATATAACGATCTGATAGCACTGCAGCAGCAATGATTGCTCCGTCGGTAATTCGTACACCATGGTGTGTTTCATAACGTTCTTTAAGACCGCGCAAGATTGAGATAGTATCCTCTACGCTGGGAGCCTCTACCATAATCGGTTGGAAGCGTCGCTCAAGTGCAGCATCTTTCTCTATATGCTTACGATATTCTGCGAGTGTCGTCGCCCCAAGCATACTTAGTTCTCCACGTGCGAGCATTGGTTTTAGCATATTACTAGCATCCATTGCTCCTTCGGCTGCACCTGCTCCTACTACGGTATGCAGTTCGTCGATAAACAAAATCACATCATCTCGGTCTTGAATTTCTTTAAGCACTGCTTTCAGGCGTTCTTCGAACTCTCCTCGGTACTTAGCACCGGCAATTAAGGTCCCCATATCGAGAGATATTACTTGTTTGTCCTTAATTGCCTCAGGGACATCTCCCCGAACAATCCGTTGAGCTAAACCTTCGACGATCGCTGTTTTACCGACCCCAGGCTCCCCGATTAGGACTGGGTTATTTTTTGTGCGACGGGAGAGAGTCTGTATTACCCTGCGGATTTCCTCGTCCCTGCCTATGACTGGATCCAGGCGACCTCGCCTCGCTTGCTCAACGAGGTTAAGGCCGTACTGCTCTAAGGCAGCATAGGTCCCTTCAGGATTAGAACTCGTAACGCGTTGAGTTCCTCTGACTTCCCGTAGGGCCTGAAGCAATTTTTCTCGGGTAAGTCCAGCTTGTTTTAATATTTGTTCAGTAGACCCTCCGGCTTTTTCAAAAAGTGCAATAAGAAGATGTTCAGTGCTTACGTACTCATCGCCAAAAGAGATCATCTCATCATGGGCTGCTACTAATACAGTCCTCAGACGGGGTGAAATACCTATTTGCACGTTTCCACCGCTAATGCGTGAAAAGCGATTGATCTCCTGCCGAATATTTTGGATCAGGACGCCAACGGCCATATTCATTTTCGTCAGCACTTGGGGAACGACTCCATCCCCTTGCTCTAAAAGAGTGAGCAAGAGATGCTCAGGCTCTACCTGGCTGTTTCCGTTACGTTCCGCCATCGTTTGGGCATTAGAGATCGCTTCCTGAGATTTCTGGGTAAATCGGTTGGTATCAAAAGACAATTCGCTCACTCCTTTTTTAAGTTCGGTCATTTAATACATATTGGTCGGATAGATAGTGGCTACTGTTGTTACGTCTCTTTAAATAGTCTCTTGTATTGTGCCTCTTGTATCTGCTAGATCGCGAAGGGTCGCAATCTCTTGGTTACTCATGTTTTCCGGTATAACGATGGATAATTCTACAAAGAGATCTCCATATTGGAGGGGCTTTTCTAAATTTGGCAGCCCTTTCCCTTTTAGACGGAACTTCTTACCACTTTGGGAAAGGGCTGGTATTTTGAGACTGACTTCCCCTCCAAAGGTAAGAATACTAGCCTCTCCACCTAGAATTGCCTTGTAGAAGTCAATAGGTAAATTCGCCTTCAAGTCATCCCCATCACGAACAAAGCGAGCATGTGGGCTTACTGTGATGTTTAAAAAGAGATTTCCACTGGATCCGCCCGCAATTCCAGGACCACCTTGGCCTGTAAGCCGCACCTTAGAACCAGTACGTACCCCTTTTGGGATTTTAGCTTCGATTTGTTTTTCACCAGTACGGATGAGGCGTGTCGTTCCATTGAAAGTCTCTTCGAGTGTCACTTGTACTTCAACTTCGTGGTCCTGACCAGCGCGAGAACGTCTTACGTTTGAGCCGCCACCGAACCCACGGCCTTGTTGACCACCATCCCCTCCAAAGAGGGTAGAGAAGAAATCAGAGTATCCATCCCCTCCATAACTACCAGCTCTTCCTGGGCCACCGAACATTTCTGCAAAATCCTCTTGGGACATGGTGTGGCTCTGACTCCCACCACCCCCTCCTCCAGGATTAGATTGCCAACGATCCCAATTGTAATCGCCACGTCCTCCGCGGGACTTCCATTGTTGATAGTCCTGACGTAGTTCATCATATTTGCGTCGTTTCTCAGGATCACTGATCGCTTGATAGGCTTCCATAGCGTCTTTAAACTTTGCTTCAGCCGCTTTATCCCCTGGATTAACATCTGGGTGGTATTTTTTTGCTAACTTCTGATAAGCTTTTTTTATTGTTTTGTCATCTGCGTCTGGTGAAACACCAAGACCGACATAATAATCTTTAAAATCCATTTTCTCACCTCATATATTAATGTGTTTGTACTCGCGATCGTTAATGTTATTGTGTGCAAGTTAATGTTTCAACTATTATCATTCTATATAGTAGAGCTTGGTATATATTGGCGTTTTATTCTCTTGACAAGTAAATTATATCCTTTTTTAACGCGAAGGTCAATAATGGTCAGACATTTAATTAGGGACTTGTATTACACAGCGCTCGGATCTTACGACGCAGAGCAAACTAACCGTTCAATCTCCTGTCTCCGGGGAGCGGGGTACCCGCCAGACTCGCCATCCATGGCTCGGTTGGCGGCAGCGCACATCCTTGTGCGCTGCCCCGAGTTTGGGGTCAGGAGCTTTAACGGAAGTTTGCTTTCTGCTTTCGTAAAGACGTCGCGCTTGTGTAATACTGCGTCCCGGGCTTGGTACGGAAGACGGGGTCGCGAGAACAAGGTCTGTCTGGGGTTCAAGTTCTGGGGACGGTTGGAACCTCCCTTCAATTAAGAAGAGGCTTACGTGTGTTTGTAAGCCTCTTCTTGAAGTTGCACCTTATCCCCATAAGCATAGGGCTTTGTGATGAAGGCTGAATTTGAGTGGGGCTTGGCCTGGTTGTTCACCATCTATGTCAAGCAGGGCTTTTTCGACGGTGGTGATGACAACAAATTTTCCACGATGTACTGTAACTCCCGGGATCCCGAGATGTGTCCCGTTATATAGTTTAGGTAGATGTCGCAAGAGCATTAATGTAGAAAAGTTACCTAAGATGACTACATCAAAAAACCCGTCATCCAGTTCTGCATTAGGTGCAATCATCATTCCCCCGCCGATATACCGACCGTTGGCCACCATGATACTGTTTAGGCGTCCTTCAAAAATTTGTTTTCCATCGATTTCACAGCTCATGAATTTATTTTGATAACGAAGAATACTTAGAACTGAACCAATGAGGAAGGAAAGTTTCCCCCCCAACAGTTTGCTTTGCTTATTGACACGGGCGACGGTCTCTCCACCTAAGCCGACGTCCGCGACATTCAGAAAATAGCGCTGGGTCTCTTGTCCTTGTTCATTTTGAAAGAGAACCTCCCCAACATCAATTAAGCGTTTCTGGCCTCGCCCTAGGATCTCCAAAAAGCTCTCAACCCCTCGTGATGTCTGCAACGTGCGAATCAAGTCTCCTCCAGTACCATGGGAAAAAAGGGCAAGCTCAGCTTCTGGATTAATCAATTGACCGTTAGAGAAAAAACCATTAACAACCTCATTCATGGTCCCGTCTCCTCCAACAGCTATGATATGCGTATAGCCATCTTTCAAGATTCTTTGCGTAATTCGTGTTGCGTCTCCAGGCTCGGTTGTATACGCAAAATCAAGGTGATATCCACCTTCATGTAGTCGTCTAGAATACTCAGGCCACCGTTTCCCCGTGTTGCCATTGGCAGATTGCGGATTGACGATGGCAAACCAGTTATCGTTATTTAACATTGAGAAGCTCCCTTTTGTTATAGACCTGCCGCGCCATGGAAAAAGATACGCAGCTTCTATCTTATTAAGGAAGAATTCGACATTTAATGTCTAATATCCTTTAGAAAAGGATATCCGGCTTCACGAATGCTTTGTAAAACTTTCTCCTGATGTTCGTAATTAAGGGTCTCCAATGTCATTGTGACACGGGCATTACGTAGAGGAACGCTTAAATCGTATCGGACTTGCTCGACTGTAAGTACATTAGCCCGTTCCTTAGCTATGAGGATCAACAATTTTTCTAAATTTCCTGGTCTATCGGGTAGAATTGTTCGAAAGACCATCGATCGCCCATTTGTCAGTAATCCCCTTTCGATAATCTGAGCCAGAAAGTTGACGTCAATGTTCCCGCCGCTGATGACTAAGACAGTCTTTTGATCAGTTATATCAACTTTTCCATTCAGCGCAGCAGCGAGAGCAACTGAACCTGCCCCTTCAGCAATACTTTTTGCTCTTTCCATCAGGGAAAGGATGGCAGCACTTATTTCATCTTCTGTTACAGTGACGATCTCATCTACCCATTGTTTGATATGTTCAAAGGGTAGTTCTCCAGCACGCTTCACGGCGATCCCATCCGCTAATGTATTTGCTGTATCTATTAATATCGGATGACCGATCCGTAAGGCTTCGGACATAGACGCTGCTTCAGCTGCCTGAATTCCGATAACACGTGCGTTAGGTCTTAAGCTTTTAATGGCCACAGCAATACCTGATATTAAACCTCCCCCCCCGACCGGAACAAGAACCGTATCAACGTCTGGAAGATCTTCGAGAATTTCTAAGCCTATAGTACCTTGACCAGCCATTACATCAAGATCATCAAATGGGTGGATAAAGGTCGCTCCAGTTACTGCTTGGATTTCTTTGGCCTTCTGATATGCATCGTCATACACGTTGCCATATAGAATCACGTTCGCCCCATACCCTCTTGTAGCATCAATTTTTGCAATTGGTGCGCCTTCAGGCATCACGATTGTGGCCGGGATACCCCCTCTGGAAGCAGCTAAAGCCACCCCTTGAGCGTGATTACCGGCGGATGAAGCAATGACACCGTGTTTTTTCTCCAGAAATGTAAGTTTTGATATTTTGTTGGCCGCGCCTCGCACCTTAAACGATCCTGTTTTTTGCATGTTCTCAAGTTTTAGGTAAATAATTGAATTAGTCATTTTGCTATACGTTTGCGAATGATCTAAAGGGGTTCGTTGAATATATGATCCAATGTTCGCTTGCGCCTCTTGCACAAGCGCTAATGTCAAATTTTTCATAGTTTATTACTCCTAATCTCGCTGATTTCTTAATGGAAGATATGATGCATCTTACAAAGATTAAGCTAGTATTTACCTTAGGCTCTCTGTTTATCCTTCAGCTTTTTTTAAGCAAAGCCTCGCTTTTCTATATAACAAACTCGTTTGATAGGTTCTGACTAGTATAGTATAAAAAAACGGACTAAAAAGTCCGTTTACAGGTGACTATAAAATATTTCTGACGGATCGGATTAAAGCTATACGGTGCATAACATCGGCTTTTATCGTTCGTAAAGTATCCTCGGCCTCAGAGAGAGTATCAGCTTTTACTGAAAAGTAAAATTTGATTTTGGGTTCTGTTCCAGAGGGGCGGACCATAACGAATCCCCCACCATTAAAGGAATAACGCAAGACATTCGACCGTGGAAGTTCGAGTGAAGTGGTCAATCCTGTTGACATCTCTTTACGAATGCGTTCTTCATAATCATCAAATCTTTCAATGTTAATCCCACCAATTTGAAGGATTTCTTCCTGACGCAGTGAATTCATGATCTTCGCCATCTCTTCTTTACCTTGGATACCCTCCAGAGAGAGTGACTCTTGGTCATCAAGATAGTATCCAAATTGTTTATAAATACTCTCGAGAACATCAAAGAGACTACGTCTTTCTACCTGCTGATAGTAGAGGGCAGCTTCTGACAAGAGAACAGCGGCAATAATTGCATCTTTATCTCGGACAAAATCCCCGGCAAGATATCCATAACTCTCTTCGAAACCAAACTGGAAGGTACCCCATCCGCCTTCTTCCATTTCTTTTTCCTTTTCCGCAATAAATTTAAACCCAGTCAATACGTTTTCTACACGAACATTGAAATAGCGGGCAACTTCATCTGCTAAATCGGTTGAGGCAACAGTTTTTATAATGGTTGCATTTTCTGGAAGAATTCCTAAGGCCTTTTTTTGAGATAAAATGTAGTAGGTTAATAAAACCCCAATTTGATTTCCAGTGAGTTGAGTATAATCCCCTTGAGGATCACGTAAAACCACGCCTAAACGATCACCATCCGGATCCGTTGCCAAGAGGAGTTCTGCTTGCATTTGGGTCCCGTATTTCCGGGCGAGTTCGAACGTCGCTGGAATCTCTGGATTTGGGTAAGGAACAGTTGTAAATTCTGGGTCAGGGAGCTCTTGCTCAGGTACAACGGTGACTGAACTGAAACCGAGCTCTGCCAAAGCCCTTCGGACAAGTATGTTTCCTGCTCCGTGCAAAGGGGTATAAATGATACGTAGTTCTCCCCCTTTTATTGCGTCAAGGTCTGGGTGCAGAGCAAGTTTAAGCACACGAGCAAGGTAAGGTCGATCAATTTCTTCGCCAATGATTTCAAGCAAACCTCTAGTCTTCGCCATTTCTATTGGCATGGGTTCTAAGCCCAGCCAATCTTCCCGTGCTTCAATACGGGCAAAAATTTCGTCTGCTTTCGCCGGGGGAACCTGTCCACCGTCCTCCCAGTCTACTTTATAACCGTTATATGTTTTAGCGTTATGACTAGCTGTCACAACGATTCCTGCAATAGCATGCAATTGGCGCACGGCAAAAGAAAGTAATGGAGTCGGGCGAAGCGCATCAAAGAGGTACACCTTAACTCCGTTCCGAGCAAGAACCAAGGCAGCTTCGAGGGCGAATTCCTTTGAGTACTTTCGAGAGTCGTAGGCGATAACCACCCCACGCTTCATACCCTCTGGGCCATAATCACAAACACATTCAGCCAAGCCCTGGGTTGCTTTCCGTATGACATATTTGTTCATACGGTTAGTTCCTGCTGCCATAATCCCCCTTAAACCACCTGTACCAAATTCTAAATCTGCATAGAAACGATCTTCAATTTCTTTCGGATCGGTCAATTGACTAAGTTCATGCCGAGTTTCTTCATCAAAGTAGAGATTTTCTGACCACAAGCGGTAGCGTTCTTGAAAGCTCATTCTATTTTACCTCCTTATAACTTCTATAGTAATTAGACATTGGATAATATTTACTATTATGTGAGTATAGCATATTCTAACCTGCTAGAACAAATAAAAACCTCAGTCTAAGACTGAGGTGATATAACCGGAGAAATTATGATCCCAACAAGTCCTGGACCTGTATGAACCCCCATAACTGGGCTAATTTGATTAAATAACAAGTCTTTAATGTTGGGTAGTTCGCGCGCTTTCTGCCACAACTTCCGCGCTTCCTGTTCAGCCCCACCATGGACAATTGCCACGTTATAGCTTCCGCCTTGGGTGGATTCAATCAAAATATCATATAACTTTTTTAAAGATTGTTCCCTGCCCCGAACTTTGGCGGTAGTTATGTATTTTCCTTCGGGATTTACTGAGATAATCGGCTTAATATTTAAAAGTTCACCAATGGTGCCAGAAACGTACCCGATACGCCCACCACGTTTAAGATATTCTAACGTTGACAGCACAAAAAAGAGTTTTGTATGCAGTGAGACCTCCTTCGCTACATTAACGACCTCCTGGAAATCCGTTGAGGTGCGAAGTTTGTTGGCTGCTTCTAAAACTGGGAAACCCAAACCCATGGAAAGCGCTTTTGAATCAACAACCTCAATAACCATATCCTTATATTCTCCGGCCACCTGACAAACCGTTTCGTAAGTGGCACTTAAACCACTTGAAATATGCATTGAAAGAACGTGGGTGACATTAGCATCTCTTAACCTGTTAAAAACAGTAGAAATTTCGGCCGGAGAAGGCAAGGAAGTAGTCGGCACCTCAATATCCATATTCTTGTAAACTTCATCTGGACTGATATTAACTCCATCGAGATATTCACGATCTTTGTATACGACGTGCAAAGGAATGATCTCGATACCAAACTCCTTTATCATTTCTGGAGCCAAATCACTCGTGCTGTCTGTTACAATCGCAATTTTAGGGACACTCATCAACGTTGAAGTTTGTAGCATGAGACACAGTTCCTTTCCATTCTTACAGTATTACAGTACGTATATTATATCATAATATTTAACAGTTTAGACAAGCATTTTTGCAATATTAGGATTTTAACAGATCCTGCGTCGCCTTTCGCACCTCGGCAAACGCTGTTGGATGTGTGTTAATCTCCCCAACATGATCTATCCCACTATAGAGGCAAGGTTGAGCAGATTTAATATCTAACATATGAAATAGAGTTTGAATGGAACGTTCTGCACATTTAAATACATCCGACTTTGTAGTGCCAGCGGTTGATAGAAAAAGACCAATGCGCTCAGGACCCGATGGTTTAATCAAAGATTGATTAAGAAGGTATTTGCGTGCCCAAAACGTTTGCATTCGATCAATCATTATTTTTGTTTGGCCATTAACCCCCATAAAGAAAATTGGAGCAGCAAGAATAACGCGGTCTGCTTGTACTAACTTTTCTTGAAGTTTGAGGATGTCGTCGTTTATTATGCATATCCCTTTAGCTGAACAAGCATTACACCCTTGACAGGGGATAATGTTGAGGTCGTTAAGATATACTAGCTCAGTCGTATGACCCTCGGCCTGGGCAGTTTTCATCGCTTCTAAGATTAAGCCAGTTGAGTTGCCATTACGTCGAGGGCTACAAGCTATACCAAGTAGTGATAGTGTCATAAGTTCTTCGACTCCATTCTAGTAATTTATTATTGAAATAGAGAGGAATAGGCTGGAATGATCCATGAATTTATTGTACAGGGAATTCATTATTTTTGTAAGGGCAATTGTGAATTACCCTTACAAAATATATCATATCCAACTATAAAAGCGAGCTTCTTATCTAAATTAAGAAACTCGCTTTCATATTTGGCTTTTTGTGAATGAATCTAAGTTAATCAGGTTACAATTTAGGATTAGGATCTGGGTCAAAATACCGCTCCCTTTCTGTATTCTGTAACTACTTATCCTTCATCATGGACTCGTCTTTGAGTCTGTGTGGACTGAATAGGTTCTAATCCAACGGACTCTAAAATGGCATTAATCGTTAATTGTTCTTTTTGTGTCATAGGGTTACTTCTCCTTTCATTTTAGCTAGATCTTCATTATATACTAATTTTATATAATTACAAGAGATAAAATAAAGTAAATTTTGGTAACGCTCCAGCCTTCATCCGTCGGCGATAGTCTTTCTTGCCTTTGATGAACTGCTCAATAGTAGGCTGTGTGTCTTCACACCAACTTGAATGGTTTGACGGAAATGACCCAGATTCACGTCAAAACACCAGACTATGTATTCTATGAACTAGGACCTCAGTTTATGTCAGTGCAGCACACATTTCAGATTGCGTTGCACTTGGGTAAACTCCTCGAAGATTAAAAAATCTGGAAATTTGATCTTCAGGCTGATTTTTCAATGACCACGAACTCTTTGAATGCTGATTAATAGTGTCCATCACCTCTCTAGCCCCGTCCTCAGTGGTACTCCAAGCATCTAACACTACTGTGATTTTATCTCCTCCCAACAACACACCAGCAGACTCGGTTGAGTTCATCATAGAGAATATATTAACATGCCGTCTGAGATAACCCTCTCTTCTCTGCCATGCTGGGTTAAATAAACCTCGTCGGGTGTAGAAATACTTTTCTAAGGAAATCAATTCAAGAGGAGATCTTTCAACTGACATCTTAGGCTCTTCGTTAATTTTCTGGTCGGAATAAATATTGAGCTGCCGTATATGAACAAAACCTATGGACTGATAAATTTCAAACGCAGGATTTTGTCTTAAAACTTCAAGGTAAACACGCTTCAAACCCACGCGTCTAGCTACATCAAGCTCTATGCGCATTAATGCAGTAAAGAGACCTTTACGACGAAAATTCGGATCAATGCTGGCCCCAGCAATCCATCCATCTACCCCGTCTAAGGACAGCAAAGCAAACCCAGCAATCTGATCTTCAACAATGATTGCCATGGAATGTTGTAGGGAAACTTGGCTTAGATTCAACCACACACTCATCTGCTCAGGTGTAAACGACATATTGTAATAATACCCTCGCCAACAGCGGTTCCAAATTTCCGTCATTTCAATCAAATTGATAGGTGATAGAGCGGCTACTCGAATATTTCTCATGATTCAACGTCACTTCATTTTCCACATTGTTTTAAGATTTTAAGCATTGACGTTTATAGTTTCTCCTATCCTGATCTAATTTCCTGCATACTCTTTCAAGGATTGTAGGAAATTAGAAGGGATGAGGTTTCTAGAGGGCGAATATGTTACTTTCGCATAATATCATGGATATCCAACTATTATCTATACGAAAGGCTGGTAGAGTATGAGAACTTCAGGTATTACAACCGAGGAACAGCAGTTTGCCCAAGAATTGCTTAATTTTATTGACGAAAGTCCATCTTCGTTTCATGTTGTCGAAAGTGTTAAGAAGATGTTAGTTCTTCAAGGATTCGAAGAGTTATCTGTACAAGAAAAATGGTCGTTAATATCAGGGAGAAAGTATTTTGTTACTCGAAATAATTCGGCCTTAATTGCGTTTATTGTGGGCGAGGGAGAGCCGGATTTGTATGGATTTCACATTATTGGAACACATACTGACAGTCCGAGCTTCAGAGTCAAGCCCTTATCTGAAATACCAGTCGAAGGACATTATCTGAAATTAAATGTTGAAACATATGGCGGTCCTATTCTCAATACTTGGTTGGACCGCCCACTCTCACTAGCCGGTCGAATTGTATTACGCGGAGAATCTCCTTTCACCCCGCAAATCAAACTTTTCCGCAGTGAGCGCCCGTTGCTTGTAATACCCAATCTTGCGATCCATATGAACAGGAAAGTTAATGACGGACTAGAATTAAACAAACAAAAAGACATGTTACCTTTGTTGGCACAAATCACAGAGGACTTACAAAAGGAAGGCATTCTTATTCATCACCTTGCGGAAACCCTTGGCTGTCTTCCAGAAGATATCTTAGACTTTGACCTTTTTCTCCAGGAATATGAAAAAGGTTGTTTGATAGGACTTAAGAAAGAGTTTATCTCCAGTGGACGGCTTGATGATTTGGCGATGGTCCATGCTGGTACTTGGGCTCTTGCAAAGGCAATGCCAACGTTGACGACGCAAGTTCTGGCCTGTTTTGATCATGAAGAATGCGGAAGCACTTCTAAACAAGGAGCAGCGTCTCCGTTTCTAGCTCATATTTTAGAAAGAATCCTCTTAGCACAAAAAAAAGACCGGGAATCATATTTCCAAGCCTTGGTCCACTCTTTTCTTATTTCCGCTGATATGGCCCACGCTCTTCATCCCAACGCCGGAGAAAAGCATGATCCTGTTAATCGTCCGATCCTCAATGGGGGCCCGGTTATTAAAATAAGTGCTAATCAGAGTTACACCACAGATGCTGAGTCTGCTGCGGTGTTCACCGCCCTATGTCAGCGCGCAGGTGTTCCATGCCAAAAATTTGTTAATCGTTCCGATGAACGAGGAGGATCTACCATTGGCCCAATCTCCAGTACTCATCTGGATATTCGTTCTGTGGATATCGGAAACCCTATCTTAGCTATGCATTCTGTACGCGAGCTCGGGGGCGTTAAAGACCATTTGGCTATCGCAAAAGTTTTTTCTACGTTCTATGAAACTGTATAGCCTTCTGCCCACCAAGCTAATGGATAATTACATAATCACTCACCTATTATCACAAATTGCCTTGTTCATGTCCCGTTGTGGTTCTTAGTGTCAAAAGACAACTTTGTATAAATGCTGGGGCATGATCGCTATGAACAGCCATGACTTGATCACGCTCTGTGCTAAGCGGTATATAGATCGCAACGATCTCCTCGAAGTTATATATCCTTTCTCCAGAAGACTGGCATATTATATATCCGACCTGTTTGAATAAGGCCTCAAGTTTCTGCATCCCCAGGATACGCTCCGGCATCATCTCTATATCGAGGTGTTTCAAGTTGATCATCCTCCATCTTACGGTATCTGAAAACAGGCTATCGGTTATTATTATGCACTAATCTAAATTTTATTTGTGATTAAGAGCTAAATTTTCAGTATTGAGGTGTTATATTTGCACAAATACGTATTCTTGATCTATTCCAGATACACATTATTCCTTATAAACTTACCCAATAGTCCTAAGTAAATCTTACATTTTATGGGTTATTAAATGGTATAATTTAACTTAATTATTGAGTTGACATTTGACTTATCTTGGTTTTTTAGCTATACTTAAATAAACTCGTTAGTATTAGTGGATATGAACAGACCTTCTCGATTGCCTAAGGCTATGGGAAGATTTTCATCACTTCCCATGTAGCGGGTAATAAAATTGCGGAGGTTTTTTAATGTTTAATGACAAGGTTTTAGGATGTAAGGATTGCGGTCGTGAGTTTGAATTCACAGCATCTGAGCAAGAGTTCTATGCCGAAAAAGGGTTTACCAATGAGCCTGGACGTTGCCCAGAATGCCGAGCAGCGCGCAAAGAACAAACCAGAAACAGCGGCGGCGGTGGCGGTTATTCTCGTCAACCACGCGAAATGTTCCCTGCTATTTGTGCTACTTGTGGTAAGGAGACCACCGTACCTTTCCAACCTTCTGGTGATAAACCAGTGTATTGCCGTGATTGCTACCAACCACGTGCACGCAACAATTGGTAAACTACTAATAGTAAAAACCTTCCTGGGCTTATTAGCCTGGGAAGGTTTTTTTGTACAATCAGGAAGTATAAACTTATCGTTATATACTTTCTAAGCATAAGTGCAACCAACGGTTTCGCTTTCGCTAAGGCTCGGCGAAGCCGGGTTTTCTTTACGTTTCACTTTACTCTTCATTTAATCTAGTCGATATATCTAGCTCTATCAATTCATGATAGAGTTCTTTGCGTCGATCGGCCAGGAAAAAGCTATCTCGCATGGAGGCACGGTCTGGGCTACGTATAAGATTAATCCGATCCGCTGACAGGGTAGCGGCTAAGATACCTTCTTGCCCCAAGTTAGACTGATTACACAGTTCCCCTTTTGGGCCAATGACTAATGCGCCCCCGCTATATTGTTTTGCTTTCCCATTGCTACCAACTAAATTACAAGCTCCGAGATACACAGAATTATCATACGCTCTCGCTCCGAGATAACGTAGCCAAATCTCTTTTCGATCACCTGCGATCACTGGCGATGCATGGGGGGCAAATAAGACCTCAGCACCTTTCAGCGAATAGATGGCCGCAGTTTCTGGAAAATGCCAATCCCAGCAGATTCCCACAGCAAAAGTGGTCCCTTGAGCTGAAAAGATCGGGAAACAGTCTCCTGGTGTAAAATAGTCTAATTCACTTCGACCCAAATGAACTTTACGATACACCGCTGGGTCCTCTCCAGGAGATAAAATGACATGAGAGATATAAGGTTTGGGAAAGACTGTACTTCTCTCAACAAATCCTACCATCAATGTGATCCCTAAGTCCTGCGAGCATTCTCTTAACTTACGCACCCATGAACTATCGAGTGTCTCTCCTACTTCTGATGCGTCTTGAGGTGAGTATCCATTTAAGGCGCATTCTGGAAAACACAATAGAGATATTTGTTGATTGTGGGCAGTTTCAGCCATCTGTGTAATTTTGTGGAAATTACGTTCAGTTTCTCCAACAATGGATTCCATCTGAACGAGTCCAATCCGGCAGTCGTATTTCAATTGGTTTGTCCTCGTCCTTTCCTAAGACTCCACTGCAGGAGATGAATATAATGTTCTTTACTCGAGCTCACTAAATTCCTTACTTAAAATATCCGATAGTAACCGATGATCATGGAGCAAGTTAATTAAGAGGCGCTCATCCTTGGTCTGGTTAGTTTGGGCATTGGTGAGTATACTCAGAGGCCGATAAATAGGAGCGTCTTGAATTTTCAAAGTTTTAAATAGCTTTTGATCACCTTCTCGATTGACCGTCAACGCTGAAATAATAGTAATTCCAAGTCCTGCCGAGACCACTTGTTTAATTGCATGAGTACTTCCAAGTTCCATAGTTATATTCAAATGTTCTGGGTCCAGACCTCGCTCTTTAAGAGCCATCTCCATCACCTTACGGGTCCCTGAACCTTCCTCTCGTGTTACCAAACGTTCATGAGGGAGTTCGGCTAGGGTAATGCTTTTTCTTGACGCCCAGGCGTGAGAATGGGGAAGCACAACTACTAATTCGTCTTCCCAAAACTTTTCCACATTTAGGTCCTTATGACGTGGAACTGGACCCTCAATCAGGCCAATATGAAGTTTCTTCTCTAGTACATCTTGAGAGATTGATTCGGTATTAGCGATCTTTACTTTGAAGTCTACATCTGGGTGCATCTTATACAGATACGCAAGAATATTAGGAAGAATATATTCACCAATCGTTAGAGTTGCGCCTAGATAGATGAGCCCTCTCTGGCCTTTTGCTAAAGCGTTTATTTGTTCTTTGGCACTCGTTAGAATATCTAGGACACTCCGAACATGCGCGTAAAATATTTCGCCCTCTTTAGTTAGCGTTACCCCTTTATTGGTTCGGTCAAAAAAACGAGCACCATATTGGTTTTCCAGATTCTGAATTTGCAAACTAATGCTGGGTTGGCTCATGTGTAGCTTCTTAGCAGATAATGTAATGTTTTTGGTTTCTGCTACATCTTTGAACACAAGAAGGTGTTGTTCCATGATGCTGTATCAATCCTTCCTAGATCACATAACTCTATATGAAAGAGCTCATTTTTAGCTGGTGTAAACAAATTTCAACATAAAGATCCACTAGTAATACTGTTGTGTCCCTAGCATTTACATGAGATTAAATTCTATTCCTTTTTCATATTTTGAAATCTGGACATCGTATATCTTTATAATACCATCAGTGTAAAGAATTAGCCAGACAAGCACTCTACTTTTTATTAATATCCGGGGAATTCTTGATGCCTGAATAGAGAACTATTCCGTTGTTAAAATGGAATCAGTAATTTTGTATCACTTAAACGTTCTAAATAGAAAAAAGCCTTCGAGCGGAAGGCTTTTTAAGACGTTGTAATCAGTTACTAAAATAGTTTACTGTCCTGCTACCTTATCAATTTGGAGCCACTTAGTTTGGCCGTAATCTGCGGCTAACTTCACCATGCGTTCCGCCCATTCGGGACAGCCTAAAGCATGAATATGATTATATGACGCAAATATGTTTTTATAACAAATTCCGTCGTGATGCCCATCGATTCCATGCCCTCGCTTGACCTTTAAACCAAACTTCACATGTGGTGCCAGGTTTATCACGCGGGAATTATGAAATTCATGACCCTTAATTTCGGTTTTGTCATCAAACCAAGTCTGGTCTGAGTTGGCTTCCATAATTGTATATCCATGACCTTGAGGCTTGCTTTCCAACTGAGTATCAAGGGGAAGTAAACCCACCATCTCAAAGTTTTGAGATGGGGTAATAATTGAGCGTCCCAGATACATTAGTCCTCCACACTCTGCGTATATCGGGAGGCCATCTTCCCCTGCCCGTCTAATTTCTCCGCGTAGGGTTTTGTTCTTTTCAAGAGAAGCAGCGAAAACTTCTGGGAACCCCCCACCAATATACAGACCATCAAGGTCACTTGGTAGATTACTATCCAAAAGAGCGTTAATAGGGACTACATCGGCACCCATATTGGTTAGGGCTTCTATATTTTCAGGATAATAAAAGCTAAAGGAAGCATCCTGTATAATTCCAATTTTTGGGGAAATAGTCCTATTGTTTACAGAATATTTAGGAAGGTCCTTCCCGTGAGTAGCTTCATATTGAGGTAGTGCAGGAGCGCCTTGAGCCAAAGCTAGTACTTTTTCTAAATCGACATGTTCACAAATAACATCCGCTAGATAATCTAAAAAACTGTCAGTTTCCTGCATTTCTCCACTTGTTACTAGTCCGAGATGTCGATCAGGTATGGTTAAGTTGACATCTTTGGGTATTGCCCCTACTACGGGAATTTTACAGAATTCTTCTATGGCTTCTCGAGCCATTTTTTCATGGCGTGGTCGAGCAACTTTATTGAGAACTACCCCTACAATATGAACCTCGGGATCAAAGTGTTGGTAGCCCATCACCATCGCTGCAATGCTTCTTGTCATGCGGGTTGCATCTACCACTAAAAGCACAGGTGTACGAGTAACTTTAGCAATTTCTGCCGTAGAACTGCTTCCTTTCAAGTCTAGACCATCATATAATCCCATTGCACCTTCAATAATTGTTATCTTTTTCCCTAATGCTTGTTGAGAAACGGAACTGCATATCTCCTGTTTTCCCATAAAAAAGGAATCCAAGTTGCGGCAAATACACCCTGATGCGGCTGTATGCCAGCTTGCGTCAATATAGTCAGGTCCCTTCTTAAAGGGTTGGACCGCTATTCCTTGCCTAGCAAAAGCCCTTAGTAATCCCAAGGTAAACGTCGTTTTCCCGCTCCGTCCCTGAGGTGCTCCAATTACTAAGCGAGGGACATTCGTTATACTCAGTTCATTGATCGCCGTCCATGGTAACATCATACCCACACCTTTCTTGGAGTTGTTTCGTCAGGAGTACAAAGGGTAACTATCAAAATATACAAATTAAATTCATCACAATTTAGAAAACTAAACAATCGACCACCCTAATCCTACTCCCTATAATGCTCGATTAATAGAATCAGCAGAAACAAGGAAAGGCTCCAGGATGGTCGATCTGGTGTATTTGGAAAATAGTTCAAACTAGGTTAGTCCATCCGATGAATTAAGATTTAACCATTTGGAGTTTGGACTTTACCTTTTAAACAAATAAAGGTGGTTGTGATGTAGAGATATTCAACGAGATCCTCCGCAGTAAGTTCTTTAACTGCGTTATCAACATCGCCTTTTTTCGCGCCAATGGCTACTGCAACGTCTCTACTCTTAGCTTTTTGCACTTTAGCGAGATAATCAAGAATTTGTTGTTTAATGACGGGATCAGCAGGTCCTTTTTGCATTTGAAATACCAGCTTTCTAATTTTATTGAATTAGTACTTAAATGCTGCACCAGTACGGAAGGTTTCACGGGCAAAGATATAATCGTCAATTAACATATCCGAGAAAGGAAGTCCACTCAAGCTAAAGAATCTTTCCCAGCCAATACGTTCAACCCATTCGCCCAAGCGTTCACCTTGGTGAGCATTTGCAATCCAAAGTTCTATGATATCACGAATTGCTTTGGTTGTCTCTGGCCAACGAGGAGCATTATTTGGCAGGAATGGAATTACCATACGGGAAAAACTAGGGGCTGAACGGGCATTAGAAACTTTACCACCGATGAGAATGGCGATGCCGTCATTTTTAGCATCATAAATTTCCATTGCTGGGGACATTGTGTAGCAGTTACCGCAATACATGCATTTATCATTGTTAACGATAACGCTCTTGTTCTTAGGATCTGGACGAATAGCTCCGGTTGGGCAACTAGCTACCAGACTCGGAATTTCTGTGCCCTTACGGATCTTGTCATGGTCAATCCGAGGAGGGGTACGGTGAACACCGACAATTCCGATGTCACTACAGTGAGTTGATCCACACATGTTTAAGCAACATGCTAAACCCATCTTCAGTTTAGCAGGGAGCTTCATGGAGTCAAAATACTCATATAAGTCATCCATTACAGCTTTAACAACGCCAGAAGCGTCAGTTGCTGGTGTGTGACAGTGTACCCAACCTTGAGTGTGAATGATATTACTAATCGAGGCTCCAGTTCCACCAACGCAATAACCTTTAGCTTCTAAATCTTCAAGCAATGGGTTAAGTTTAGCTTCGTCTCCAACTAAAAACTCTACATTGTTACGAGTTGTGAAGCGGAGAAATCCTTCGCAGAATTCGTCAGCAACAACGCATAGATCACGTACAAAATCAATACTAACTAGGCGAGGGGAAGCTACGCGGACACTATAAAGTGCTGCTCCACTTTCAGAAACGTGTTTGAGCACGCCTGGACGGGGAATTTCATGATATTTCCATTTGCCATAGTTTTCAAGAATAACTGGGGGAAGCATCTCTTTATAATTAGGAGGTCCTTGGTCTAATTTAGCTGCCATGATTATCCACCTCTCGTAAACTACTTATTATAGTTTTTAACTGCAGTTCCATCCATCTCTGTTCCAGATTGGTCAAGTTCCTCTTGATTCCAGAATACATATGGGTTAGCACGTGGGCGGAAGACTTGTTGAGGGACTGTTGGGATTTCCGTTTCGCGGAGGAATCTACCCATTCCTAAGCGGAAGATTGTCTCACCAATACGCTCACGGGTTTTACCGTTTTCATCCCACCATTCCCAAATGCGACGTACAGTATCCTTGAATTCTTCGAAATCATCTTCTACATCCATTTTCATGAAAGGAACAACGACTGAAGACATAAACGCGGACTGAACGATTGTCGATTTACCACCGACCAAAAGGGTAGCTCCTCTTTCTTTGCCAGCTACAATAGCTTTAGGCATAAGGTTGATGCAGTGGTTACAACGAGTGCAATCTTCTGCAACAACAGAAAGTTCTTGAGTTTCTTTATTATAAGTTAAGCAGTGAGTTGGGCATTTGGCAACAACTGCAGATTGAATAGGGAATTTCTCAGTTGCATATGCTTTAACAGCGTCTTGATCAATTATGAGCGAATCACGCCATGTACCGATTACAGAGATATCGGCACGGGCAATTGCACCCGTACAGTCATTCGCGCAACCTGAGAACTTGATTTTGCTCTTGTAAGGCCACATCGGACGATGTAGCTCATCCATGAATTCATTAGTTATATTGTAACACGCTTCAAGTGTGTCATAGCATGCATGTTCACAACGTCCTGGTCCTACGCAGCAGTTAGTTGTCCTTAAGCAGGACCCTGAACCACCAAGGTCGAAACCAGCTTCACTATAATCGTCAAAAATAGGTTGAATACTAGCAGTTTTGCACCCTAGCAGAATAACGTCTCCTGTAGAACCGTGCATGTTTGTCAAGCCACTTCCGTGTTTCTCCCAAAGATCACAAATCGTACGAAGTGTTTTTGTGTTGTAGAAGAAGCCAGATGGCTGATTGATACGAACTGTATGGAACTCAGCAATATTTGGGTAAGTTTCAGGTTCATCAACATAACGGCCAATTACACCGCCGCCGTAACCTCTAACTCCAACGATCCCACCGTGTTTCCAGTGACCTCTGCGCTCTGCATAAGATCTTTCCAAGACTTGGAGTAACTCAGCTGAAGCAGGACTTTTCACTGCTGCTCGTTTGATTTCAGTTACAAAACTGGGCCATTTACCTTTTTCTAGTTCGTCTAGTAAAGGCGTTTTCTTTTCTGTCATGGCGTACCCTCCGTCTTCAAGTTTATGGGTTCTTACATTTCAGCAATGCTGATGGCACCCGTTGGACAAACTGACGTGCAACTTTCGCAACCCATGCACTCTGATTCATCACCAGTTACTTGAGCCTTGTCCTCAACAAAGCTAAGTAGGTGAGCTGGACAGCTTTCAGTACATTCGTTGCATCCTGAACACTGATCTTCATCAATTGTTACAATAAACAAAATAACACCTCCTTAACTTTATAAAGAGAAAATTGAATTTCAATGGACAACCACGCGAAAATCTTACTTGTGTAAATTAACACTAGAACATGTTCTTAATTTAACATCTTGTGTACTGTTCGTACAATAAATAATCCTGATCGCATTATATCGAAATCTGCTTGTACTAATTACAACACTATATTTTACCAAAGTATGCATTAGCGACTGAGAGTCCCCCTTGAAGAAAAAGTACTTGATTGATTCCTTTTTCCTCAAGCATACGCGCTGCCTAATACCCCCTAATTCCTAATCCACATAGTGTTTGTATGTTTCTCCTTCCGATTTATTAAGTCTTCAATCTATAATTACAAACCTAAAGAATGGACCCGTTCAGTATCTTGAACGGGTCCATTCTAAAGATCCATCAGGATCCCGCCTATTCTTTATCTAAAAACTCCAAGAAAGGTTTTTTCATACCCACCATAGCATTCACCATAAGTTCCACTAAGCCACCATACTGGACATTAAATTTCTCCGTTACCTCGTAATGTTCCAGAATTGCTCGCATAGCTCCCTTACAGTTAGAACAAGGAGCACAAATATATTTCGGGATTGAAGCATCACTTATGGTATCCTCAAAGGCTCTAAGAATCTGATTAAATTTCACTCGAGATGCCACTTGATCTCTGAACTGAGGGAAGTTCTGGGAATTCATAATAGCGAAACCGCTACCCCCACCACAGCAATAGTTATCAACGCCATGAGGGGTCATTTCTCTAAACTGTGGGCAAATTGCTTTCAAGACATTCCGTTGAGGTTCAACAATTCCCAGTTGTCTAACGACGTTACAAGGGTCGTGAAGTGTAACAGGGAAGTTATTTTTACTAGGATCGAATTTTATTCGTTTGGACCTGACCATATCCCACAGCAGAGGCAAACAGCTCTCCACGGGGATCTTAGCCTCTCCATACGCCATTCGATCACCCACAACCATCGAAGCCTTATGGGCATGCCCACACTCTGCAACTACTATTCGATTGACTCCAAAGTCTTTAGCTACTTTCATCTGCATCAAAGCAATTTGTTTAGCCTGATAATCATCATACCACAAACCGTAGTTTACACTGTCATACCCCATAATTTCACTACTAAGGGTCCAATTTAAACCAGCCGCATCAAAGAGGAGGGCAAAGGCTACTGGGTTTTCCGGCCAGGCCATAAACTCCCCTGCATTATGCAAAACAAGTATGTCTGCACCTTTTTTGTCAACTGGAAACTTTAACTTAATGCCAAACTTTTCTTCGGTATCTTCTTCTAAAAATTCAAGTGTATCTAAAAATGCTGGTTTGCTTAATCCAGTCGATGAACCCGTCTTAATTTGAAGCATGGTCCCCTTATTATGCAGAGGGGTGGGAGCAATGCCCATTTCTTGACTAAAAATCTTGCGAATTTCTTTGGTCATTAGGGCATTATCTAAGCCCAATGGGCAGGTTTGAGCACAGCGCCGACATAAATTACAACGATAGGCTAATTCTCCCAAGCGAGCAATCGTTTCCCAGTTCACATCGATATCTGCTCCGACAAAGCCTCCAAGAAATTTTCCACTCGCTGTGAAATACTTCTTGGCAATTTTTCGAAGAACCTCTGAACGATAAATTGGTCTGTACATCTCGTTCTTCCCGGACGCTTCATAAATATGACAGGCTGCTGAACAAGTATCACATTTTGCACAATACTCATGGGTTAATAATAGCGGTTCTAGCACGCCGTTATTGGCATCAGAAAATATTTTTCCCAAGCCACTGATGAACTTACGGACAAACTCGTCTTCTTCTTCTTTTGATTTAGGACGTACTAAGGTATCAATACCAACGTAACCATCTAGCGAAGTACAGTATTTCTCTTTCCACGCAGGTTTAGGATCCGTTAACTTTGGTTCCATCCCAGGCTTATCATACGGTGGCAGCAAAGGCATAAGCTGATTAAGTTCGAGTTTTATAAGTTGCTCATCCGTGTGCAGTCCCATATCTTTCGGAAGTAAATCCTTTTGATTCATCATACTTGATCTCCTTTTTCTATGAGAATTAAACACTTAAGAATTGGAAGACTGAAGTTATTCCTTAGGTGCGCTAGGTGCCTTGATATGAGGAGCTGACCAAGTAGTGGTTGGGCGATAAGACGTCGCTTTTTTGACTTTTTGCTCAACAGCACTCCCTCTAAGGTTCGGACTATTATCCCATAGAACTGTATGGAACGTGAAATATTTTCCTACATAGTGACTCATTTTACTGATAGGAATATAAATTAACATAATTCCAACTAGAATCACGTGTAATGTCACTAAACCACTGGCAGCAAAAGGGGTAAATGTAATCAGATTCTCTGTTACTACCCTAGCAGTATGAAAGGATAAATCACTCCCCCATACGATAATTCCAGTAATTGCCGCCGCAAGAATAAGCAAAAGGTTAAAGTACTCTTGTGGGGTCGTATATTTCTTTAATGTATTGTCAAACATTCTACGAAGAACCAAAGCCGCAGACCCTAAAGTAACCAGAGCAAGTCCCACGATCCCCGTTAGAATTGAAAAATAGTAAATTAAGAGACCCAAGATATTTGAACTGCTTGCCGCTACCATAATTCCGTTTAGCTGAAAAACCGCCCCTATGACAAGCAACATTGTCCATGCCATTATGAAGTAAATTCCTAAGTGCAGAGCATATGAAATCCACCAAAAAGGACGTTGATTTTCAAATAATTTTTTAATAAATAGTATTTCTTTTAACATTTCCAGTATTTCCCTCACATGAGAAACTTCGTGAGGCTTACTCCACCACGCTACCTCCTCATAAAAGGAACCTCCATGTTCAAATCCTTTTTCTTTGGGTACAGGGTAAAGTTCCATTCGACCATGCAAAGGCATTTTGGCAAATCCATAGGCTTTGTAAACAGATATTCCGACAAAAAGGAGTATGGATAAATACGCAATTAAACTTAATAACATGAACCCTCAACCTCCTCACACTTGTTATTATTATAACACGTTTAGTCTATGTGAGTTTATAATGCTTGTAAAATTATCATTTACTATTATGACCATCGCATAATTTGATACTAGAATAATATTACCAGTTAACCAAATATTAGGATTATTGAGCAATTCTTTCTAACAGAATAATTCTTTAATTCTATTAAATAAATCACCAAAGATGACCTACAGTTCTCTTGGAGGACGTGGCCCAAAGAACTGAAAGTAGTGACATTCTAGGCGTCCAGTATAAAGCTTGCGGCTTTTATCCCACCGCCGTCCAATTAATCGTTCAGGGAATTGATGAGTGGTCAGCATATGAAGGGACCAGTTTTCCAAACTCTTAAACGTTTCCCCAAGTTCAGTATAAAGCCCTTCAACCTCTGAGACATCCCCAAGTCTCTCCCCATAAGGTGGGTTGGCTATCATATGCCCATATTTAAACCGAGAGCGCACCTCTGCCACTGGTAATCGCTGAAAGTGTATTACATCTTCTACCCCTGCCTCAAGTGCGTGCGTGCGAGCCAAGGCCAAAGCGTTTGGATCTATATCTGAACCGTAGATATGCAAAGGTACGTTGCGATTCCAAAGATCGAGTGCTTCCTGCCAAGCGTCTTGCCACAGTGCTTTAGGAATTCTTGGCCATTTTTCTGCTGCAAAACTACGTTTCAAACCTGGTGCACGGTTTTGGGCAATAAATGCTGCTTCAATGGGAATTGTTCCGGTTCCGCAAAAAGGGTCAATTAACGCTCGATCTTTGTTCCAGTAGCTTAACTGAATCATTGCCGCTGCCAAAGTTTCTTTTAACGGCGCTTGGCCAGCAAGTTGCCGGTATCCTCGCTTATGTAAACCTAATCCAGACGTGTCTAGAGTTAAAGTAACAATATCATTGAGCAGAGCGACTTCGATTTGATAACGGGGTCCCGTCTCATCAAACCAGCTCCTGCCATAGGTTTCTTTGAGTCGTTCCACAATTGCCTTTTTAACAATCGCTTGGCAATCCGAGACACTAAACAGCTGTGACTTAATGGATTTTCCTTGAACTGGGAAATTAGCATCCTCGGGAAGCCACTCCTCCCATGGCAATGCTTTTGTTTGCTCAAAAAGCTCCTCGAACGTACGCGCTTTGAATGAGCCCATTTTAAGGAGAACACGATCAGAACTGCGCAACCAGAGGTTTGTACGACAAATCCCCAGCTCATCAGTCGCGAAAGTGACCTTCCCGTTTTCGACCACTAAATTATCATACCCAAGGTTTTTTAGCTCACGAGCCACAATGGATTCCAAACCAAAAGCGGCTGTTGCAATCAGCTCAATTTCTGCCATTCGTATTCAACCTCTCTTAATACCGACGCGCCATGTTACGCTTGGTCATCTTTATCCTGTATCATAAGTCGTGTAAGTCTAAATGGCAAGTTTGTGAAAAGTGCGTTTTAGTCTACGAACGAATTCTCCCATGAGTAGTACTAAACCCTTTGCCATCGCTATACCCTTTAGCATAGGCTTCCCTAGTAACTTGGCCCTCAACTTTTGAATACTGTGAGGATTTACCGCGTGTTAAACCCATTTCGTTATACGTCTGCAATACCAATACATCCTTGGTTAATACCAACCCCCAACCCTCTTGGCTAACCTGCTCTGTATACTGAGCTTCTAAACCGGAAATCCAGCCCTCGACATAATTATTTCGCACTCCTCTTTGTAGGGAGATACCAGGTCGCATACCCTGTTGTATCCCATATTGCTTTCTGTAATCCTTCATAAAACGGTCTGCCCCAAGTCGTATGTAGTCTGTGGCGAATGCAAAGGCAATTATAGCAATCTCTGCATCATCTTTCAATCCCATGAACGCCAACCTTGTGTAACCCTTGCGTTTGTTAAGATATGAGTAACACCTGAAATTTCCGGCGATGACTCTGCCTAAACTCTTTTTCCACCAAGACAGTTTCTCAAATTCGGTCGCGTAATCGTCAAGAATCTCTTTCTTTTGAATATCGTCGGTTGAATCATCCACCTGAATTTCATCGATTCCATTCTTCGCCATAAAACGTTGAGCCATAAGAAGTGCACTTTGGGCTTCATTACTATCCGGGTCGCCCCCATTCCTGGCCAGATTTAGTAATGCCCTCACTTTGTGTAAAATCTTCTCATTTATTGCCAATTCGCTCACCTCTCCTGCTCAAAGACTCACTAAAGCACTGATACAGTTATACCTACCGTCATCACTTCGAGTGTTTCTCGTGTGTCTCTAATTTCTGGAGATAACCTGCTATCGCTCTTCTCCTCGTCTTGAGTCTCCAATACCCCGTCCTCATTTAAGTATAATGTTCGTTTGTTTTCGACGACTTCCCAAGTATTTTCGAGAATACATAGCGTGGTTTGCTCGCGTAATGATTCCTTCATTAATTCGATCACATGGTTTTTCAAGGATTCATCATAATCTGCTAGTGTCACATTCACAGATGCACTTATAATTTCCGCCATTTAATGACCCCCATAATTTTTTTTGGATCAACAATCCTCTCAGCAATATAAGGGTATAAAGAAAACTTGGATAGCGCCTAGCCTTCAGGCGCTGTCCACGGATGGACGAGTGTCCCTGTAGCCATGGCTCAAACAGGACGTTAGAGGTTAGTAGCGCCGCCAAGGATGGCTAATAGTACCAAAAAGACGGCTCTTTCTGAGCCGTCGTCGTGAAGAAGTGAAGAAGAAGTTCGTTAAATTCTCTGCAATTAGCTTAGTAAGCCTAGCTCCCTTTTTGTGCGTTCTGCCATTTGTTTGAGCATTCTTTCTCGATCAGTTGTACAGAGCGGTCCATAAAACACGATCCCGTACTTTTCTAACATTTTTGCTTCAATTGCTTTTCTAGTACGCCCTACTTCTGGAACATACTGAGACTTCCGTTTGGCTTTGTGGAATTTCGCGTGATGAGCGATATCGATAAACACCGCAAGATTTGCAGTTCTGTCGTCATCATTAACCTCGTTTAAATGGTGTACGATTTCGGTTTCTTTTAATTTTCTCTCCAAGTGTCTCTCAATTATTAACCTTGAGATTGCCATTGTTTCGGTTCCACTATTCATAGTAATGCTGTCGCTCATAGTTGACTCCTTTCAAGGTGTTACCCAAACAAAAACAAGCAAAAAACCATTAGGATGGATTTACTTGACATCCCGCCAGTCAAATTGCTTTAATTTCAAGGTAAATTTATAATTTGATTTGTGTACCATTTTAGTATACAGTATCTTATCCTAAATCTCAACATAATTCGTTTTGTTTATTCGATTATTCTAAGCATTATATCTGTAATATGAAAGAGTAGGCTACGCTTTTGAGTACATATCAATAATTTTCAGGATGACCTCGACTGATTTTTCCATGGCATAGGTTGGAATAAACTCATATTTCCCATGGAAATTGTGTCCGCCAGTAAAAATATTGGGGGTAGGTAAGCCCATATAGGAAAGCCTTGCACCATCGGTTCCCCCTCGGATTGGGCGAATGTCTGGAACGACTCCTACTGCCTTCATGGCCCTTTCAGCAGTATCCACAATGTGTTTCACTGGCTCGATTTTCTCTCTCATATTAAAATATTGATCCTTAATCTCAATAGTAAACGTATCGTGTCCGTATTTTTCGTTGAGTCTCCCCGTAATTTTTAGCATTCTTTCTTTTCTCTCTTCAAAAGAGGTCGAGTCAAAGTCCCGTATGATATAACGAAGTTCAGCTTTTTCTACTTCCCCATGAATATTGGTTAAGTGATAAAATCCTTCATACCCTTCTGTCTCTGCAGGTGTTTCGTCCTTTGGGAATTGATTGGCATATTCCTGAGCAAGGAGAATCGCGTTAACCATTTTCCCTTTAGCAGAACCGGGATGGATATTCCTCCCTTGGATACTAACTTTTGCACCCGCTGCATTAAAATTCTCATATTCCAGTTCTCCAATTGGACCTCCATCTATGGTGTATGCAAAATCTGCCCCAAATTGTTCTATATCGAAATAATTTGCGCCTCTCCCCACTTCTTCATTTGGCGTAAAAGCGATACATATTTTTCCATGCAGTATTTCTGGATGGTTGGTTAAATAGTCCATCGCTGTCATGATCTCTGCAATTCCAGCTTTATCGTCTGCCCCTAACAAAGTAGTACCATCTGTAGTAATGAGGGTTTTACCCTTGTAATTTAGGAGCTCAGGAAAATCCTTCGTCGATAATACGATATTATTCTCTTTATGAAGCTGGATATCAAGACCGTTATAATCTTCAATAATTTGAGGATTCACTACCAGACCACTCATATCCGGGCTCGTATCTAGGTGTGCAATAAAACCAAGAGCAGGAATCACCTTATCCGTATTTGCTGGTAAATTAGCCATGACATAGCCATTTTCATCTAATGAAATGTTTTTCATATTCATGATCTTTAATTCTTCAACGAGAACTTTGGCCAATTCTATCTGGCCCTGAGTTGTCGGGACGGTATCCTCTTCGCTCGACATGGTATCAAATTTAATATACTTTAAAAATCTCTCTGTGACTCTTTTCATACTAAGTTCCATTCCTTTCGCTGTGCTCAAGGCACAAAGTGACAAGTTCTCAATATAGCGACAATATACCTTCTTTTGATCAAGTCTCACTTGTTCTCTTTAGTGAACGATATCACTTGCCTTCATACTAATTTTAGCCCCAAGCTAAAGCTTTTCATACCTACCTCCCATGTAGCTCTAAATTATAGTTCCTAAGATTAGTATGTTGCGAGAGCACAGATATCATGTAGAAAAACCTAACTTTAGTCACCTTTTCTCTAAAACTAAATATCATACAAGAAGTGGGAGTCTCACGATTGGATCAATGATTAATATTACTTAGATTGGGTGATGGTATGAATTATAAGTTGACGCAGTCCCATTACAGACATCTTGTGGTAGGGGCTGAAACAAAGATTCCTCTGAAGAACGGTCAATTGATAACCGCTATTAACTTTGACAACGCGGCTTCAACCCCTCCCTTGGTTTCGGTTATGAAGGAAATTAACAACTTTTCCTCGATGTATTCTTCGATCCATCGAGGTACTGGTTATAAATCAAAGGTTTCTTCTCAGCTTTTTGAAGAAGCAAGGTCAACCATCCTAAATTTTGTCAATGCAGATCTTAGCAACGATACCGTAATATATGTTAAAAATACAACGGAAGCAATTAACAAACTATCTTATCGTCTCTGGGATGGAAATAAGAAAAGTGTTATTCTAACAACCTGGATGGAACACCATTCTAATGATCTCCCGTGGAGAAATAAGTTTCAAGTCGATTATGTTCAAACAGATTCCCATGGGAAACTAAGCCTGGAAAATTTAGAGTATAAATTGAAGAAGCACAAGGGAAACGTTAAACTCGTAACCGTGACTGGTGCTTCAAACGTAACAGGCTATGTGAATCCGATACATAAAATAGCCGAACTAGCCCACCGCTATCAAGCAAAAATATTGGTTGATGGCGCACAGCTAGTCCCTCACAATGTCGTCAATATGAAACCTAAAAACCCCCTTCAACAGATCGATTATCTAGTTTTTTCTGCACATAAAATGTACGCTCCCTTTGGCATTGGGGTACTTATTGGCCCACAAGAAACGTTTAAACGAGGTATCTCTGAATTTGTAGGCGGAGGTACCGCAGAAACTGTAACCCACGATTGGGTAGTATGGGAGGACCCTCCCCACAAGGAAGAAGCGGGCTCCCCCAATGTTATGGGCGTTGTTGCTCTCGTCGCAGCCATTAATACTCTAACAGCCCTGGGCATGAGTAACATTGACCGTTATGAGAACGAACTTACAAATTATGCAAATATGAAACTAAGTTCAATCCCTGGAATTAAGCTTTACTCTCATACCCCTCCAGGAGAGCCCAGAATTGGGGTTATTCCTTTTAATATTAAAGGAATTGATCATGAACAAGTTGCAACTATTCTATCCAATGAAGCGGGTATCGCAGTTCGCACTGGTTGTTTTTGCACTCAGCCCTATATTCAACAGCTTTTATCCATTTCCCCGAAACAAATGGAGTTCTACAAGAACAATAGGGACGCTACACGTCCAGGGGTGGTTCGACTAAGCTTCGGCTTATACAATGACTTTAGTGAAATTAATATCTTAACCAACTTACTTGAAAGAATTATTAAGCACCCCAAAACTTACATTAATTAAAAGTAATATAAATCCTATTTCTACAAATAATAGATTTGTATTAAATTACTTAAGGGGTGCATGAATTGAAAAATTACTTCGTACTTATTCCCAATGCTTCTTTGGCTAGCCGGTCTACGTAATCGTTAAAGCGATCTCCTGAGTGTCCAGCTACCTTTTTGAATTCGTAAAGCCCATGATGGGCTTTCATAAACGCTACGTAAGCTTGAGTAAACTTGTTTTTAGCTTGCCAATCCCCAGTAACCCAATGAGAAATCCCAGAATAATCGTGATAGATCAGGATACGGGCGTTCAGAGTTTTGGCTTTTTCCACTGCATGTACAACAGCCGCTAGCTCCCCAGCGACATTTCTCATACTTGAGGCTTCTATGTCTTCTCCCACCCCACTACTTTCAAAAACGACCTCGCCATCCTTAATAAAGGCATAGCCATAAGAATACCTGCCGTTAACAAAACTTCCGTCCGTATAGACTTCATAATCGATAGGCCCTTTCGATTCGAGCGGACTATTTACTTTGATACTTCCGCTAAGATCATTAGATGCACCAGCGCTACTATTAAACCAAACAAGTGCCTCAGCTTTTGTTTCGAACCCTTTAAACAGAGCTCCTTTATAACCCTTGACTGATGCTTGGCATTCCGTCCAGGTATTAAAGATTCCTACTTTAGACCCCTCTTTAACTACGTAGTAATTTTTTTTACCCAAAGCTTGTCCCCTCCTTAAACCTTGCGATCTAGATCAATTGCTGATAATGATCCTTTAGTGAATGAGATCCTACTAATAATAAAATAATAGGGTAAAGATGATCAAAACACAAACCTTAAATGAAGGAGGACTGTCCCCTTGACAAAAGTTATGAAAACCATGGATGGAAATCAAGCCGCTGCACTGGCTTCTTATCCATTAACAGAGGTAGCCGCGATCTTTCCAATTACTCCATCTACCCCGATGGCTGAAGGTGTTGATGAATGGTCTGCACATGGTAGAAAAAATTTATTTGGTCAACCCGTAATAGTGTCCGAACTGCAATCAGAAGCGGGCGCCGCTGGAGCCTTACATGGTTCATTGCAAGCTGGGGCACTTTCAACGACCTATACTGCTTCTCAGGGTCTACTCTTAATGATCCCGGATATGTATAAATTAGCTGGAGAACTGTTGCCGACTGTGTTTCATGTAACTGCGAGGGCCATTGCTGCCCACGCTTTATCAATTTTTGGCGATCACCAAGATGTTATGGCCTGTCGGCAAACCGGTTTTGCCCTACTCGCTTCTTCCAGCGTTCAAGAAGCGCATGATTTAGCCTATGTCGCACACCTTAGTACGATTAAATCCCGAGTTCCCTTTCTGCATTTTTTCGATGGGTTCCGAACCTCACATGAGATTCAGAAGATCGAAATAATAGACGAACAGGATATTGCCAAGATTGTTGATTGGCAAGCCCTTCAAAATTTTCGAGATCGCGCTTTATCGCCAGAACATCCAGTCGCCCGAGGGACTGCCCAGAACCCCGATATCTATTTCCAAGGCCGTGAGGTCGCTAACCCTTTTTATGAAGCAGTCCCGGACATTGTCGAAAACTATATGCAAGAAATCAAACAAATTACAGGTAGAGAGTATCACCCCTTTGATTATTATGGTTCACCTGATGCGGAATCAATTATCGTGGCCATGGGCTCAGTCTGTGAAACGATTGAGGAAACACTTGATTATCTCATGGCAAAAGGCGAAAAGGTTGGGCTTATTAAAGTTCGTCTATATCGACCATTCTCAGAGAAACACTTCTTGAACGTTCTGCCACAAACAGTGAAGAAAATTGCCGTCCTCGATCGCACTAAAGAGCCGGGATCGCTTGCTGAACCCTTATGTCTTGATATCGTTCATCTATTTTATAATAGAAAAATCAAGCCGCTTATAATCGGAGGTCGATATGGACTAGGTTCTAAGGATACACGCCCTGCCCAGATCATTGCGATCTATGAGAATCTCAAACAGACCCAACCTAAAGATGGATTTACCATCGGAATCACGGATGATGTCTCGCACACTTCCCTTCCAGAAGTAAATTTCGTTGAAACAGCACCCCTTGGAACCATTAGTTGTAAGTTCTATGGATTAGGTTCAGACGGAACAGTCGGAGCCAATAAATCAGCCATTAAAATTATTGGTGACAAGACCCCCCTCTATGCCCAAGGTTATTTTTCCTATGACAGTAAAAAATCCGGTGGCACTACCATTTCTCACTTGCGTTTTGGCAAGCAGCCCATAAAATCCACCTACTTGGTATACCATGCGGACTACATTGCTTGCCATAATAAATCGTTTATTTACAACTACGATTTATTAAAAGGGCTTAAACCTAACGGTTCATTTGTCTTGAATTGCCCATGGCAACCTGAAGCTATTGACAAGGAACTGCCCGCCTCACTTCGACGTTATATTGCCAAAAACAAGATCAATTTCTATATTATCGATGCCGTTAAGATTGCTTCCGAGATTGGCCTAGGTAATAGGATCAATATGATCATGCAGGCTGCGTTCTTTAAACTGACCAATGTAATTCCCGTAGAAGACGCGGTCAAGTACTTAAAGGACTCCATCTCCAAAACATACGGTAAGAAAGGGCAGAAGATAGTGGACATGAACTGTGCCGCTGTGGACCGCGGCATAGAATCGTTACAAATGGTTACTATCCCTGAATCCTGGGCCAGTGCAGAATCAGAGGCTAACCCAACGGTTGACGAACCTAATTTTATTAAGAACATTCAACGTCCTATGGCACGCAATGAGGGAGACGATCTGCCCGTCAGTACTTTCGTAGGAATGGAGGATGGCACCTTCCCTGTCGGTACTACCACTTATGAAAAACGCAGGATAGCCGTAATGATCCCGGAGTGGCAAATTGAAACGTGTATCCAGTGTAACCAGTGTTCCTTTATTTGTCCGCACGCCACTATTCGGCCATTCTTGTTGAGTGACGAGGAAAAGGCCAGAGCCCCTGAGACCTTCCACACGAAAAAGGCACTTGGTAAAGGTTTAGAAGGCCTACACTATCGCATTCAAGTCGATCCGCTCGATTGCACGGGATGTGGTAACTGCGCTGATATCTGCCCAGCACCGGGAAAGGCCATCATCATGCGACCGGCCACACCCGAAATTGATGCCCAATCAGACAACTGGTACTTTGCAATTAGTGTTACTGAAAAGAACCTTATGGATCCTAAAACTGTGAAAGGCAGTCAATTTCTGCAGCCACTCTTCGAATTCAGCGGAGCTTGCCCTGGCTGTGGAGAAACACCGTACGTCAAACTTATTACTCAACTATTCGGTGACCGTATGATGATAGCCAATGCCACGGGTTGTTCTTCCATTTACGGTGCCAGTGCTCCTTCTATTCCCTATACTACAAATCCTAAGGGTAAGGGCCCAGCTTGGGCTAATTCTCTGTTTGAAGATAATGCTGAATATGGATATGGAATGCATCTTGGCGTCAAACAACTTCGAAACAATTTGGCGAATTTAGTTAAAGAATCCTTAGAGACTCCCATTCCAGAAAACCTTAAAGCAGCCTTCCACGAATGGCTTGCTGGCAAAGATGATGGAGATGCCTCAAAGACAGCAACTGCTAAAGTATTAGCTGCTCTAGAGACTATTCCAGACTCTGCTAAGGTACACGTCCAAGCGGTCTTAGCTAAGAAAGATTATTTTATAAAACGGTCGCAGTGGATGATCGGAGGAGATGGCTGGGCTTATGATATCGGTTACGGAGGATTAGACCACGTCTTAGCTTCTGGAGACGATATTAACATCCTCGTACTCGACACAGAAGTCTATTCAAATACGGGAGGACAGTCCTCTAAATCTACCCCGACAGCTGCCGTAGCGAAATTTGCCGCTTCAGGTAAGAAGATACGCAAGAAGGATCTTGGGATGATTGCCATGAGTTATGGCTATATATATGTCGCACAAATTGCCATGGGAGCAAATATGAATCAAACGATTAAAGCCCTTACTGAAGCCGAAAATTATAAAGGACCCTCTCTAGTCATTGCCTACTCACCTTGCATCAACCACGGTATTAGAAGCGGGATGGGCACTTCGATTGTAGAGTCGAAGAAGGCTGTCAATGCAGGATATTGGCATCTTTACCGCCATAATCCTCTGCTTAGAGACGAAGGAAAGAATCCCTTCATTCTTGATTCTAAAGAGCCTACGGGTTCCTTCCAGGACTTCATTCAAGGTGAAGTTCGATACACTCAATTAAGCTCTACCTTCCCAGACATCGCTGATGAATTGTTTAAAGTAGCTGAACACCATGCCCTAGAACGATATCAATCCTATAAACGACTGACAGAAATGCAGTATTAAAACATCGATCAGTTATTGTATAGGAAAACCGAGGCTTTGTGGCCTCGGTTTTCCTATTGCTCATTAAATAGCTTCAATTTCTTAATCCACTACTAAGGGCACGATACATCGTGCCCTTAGTAGTGACTATTTTTGATTTGATTCGACCCATTCTTTGGCATTCCCCACTTGTACATCGCTGGGAATTGAAACGTTCGATACTTCCTTAAGATTCTCGATATTTGCCCACGCTGCTGTAGTATGTTGTTCAATAGGTCTTAGCATAAGGCGTTCTTTGCTATTCTTATCACTCATAAATTAGCATTCCTCCTTCTTATTTAGTATGATCCTTCAGAAAGAATAACATTCCCATCCTCAACGCATACCTTAATAATATCTTTTGACTAAATATTTAGAAAACATAGAAGGATAATTCAATTTCATGCCGAAAATCTTTATATACCTCAAATGTAAATCAACTTGCCCTGATTACCTGTTAACACAAACTATTTTTAAGGGGGAATAACTATGGAGACTTATCGGGTAAAGGTTGGCGCAAAAGGAGAAATCGTTTTACCCCTAGAACTGCGCAAGATCTTCGGACTGGTTGCAGAGGATACTTTAGATTTATGTGTCGATTCAGAAGGCAAGGTTTTTGTACGTACAGCGGAACGTTCTGTTCGACCACTTTCAGATTTCTTTGAGGACCTGATTATCAGCGATCTACTTGCTGATGGATGTAATGGTGATTGTTTAAAAACCAAACTTTTAGAGTGTAAATTAAAACTTAGCACTGTACTCGATCGCTTGTCAGAAGAGGCCCACAGAGCTCACAAAAATGGTCAATCCATCAAATGGTGGGAAACTCAAGCTCTATCACCCCTGGGTCTTAAAAAGACGTTTGATGGGATCTTTAACGTGATGCTAACCACTCGTAGTATTCATGATTTAGCTGTCCTTCGGGAAGATGAACTTAGTGAAATTCCGGCGGTCTTCCAAAACTTAGAGCTAGACCCCTTGGCGTTTAAGCGCCTAAACGGGCCTTATTACGAGACCTATCGAGTTTCTTTCCGCTGCAGGTCTAAGGAATATCGGGTAATCTATACCGTCTTTGCACCAGAAAACTTAATCACGGTTTTAACAATAGGAGCACGCGAAGTCCTATACGAGCGGCTAAACGGCATAGCATGATATCGGTATAATTATCCAATTAATTCGTATGAGTTAATGTCGAGGCTTATACTTAGAGACCTATTGAAAGAATGGGCTGTAACAAACTTGTATTCCAGTTTGTTACAGCCCTATTTTTGTGCGAGAATCCCTTAGTATCTAAAGCCCAAGGGTTATGATATATTAAAATATCAGTGCCTTGAGCACAGCGAAAGGAATGATACTTATTATGACAAAATTTATTTCTTGGAATGTCAACGGTATTCGTGCCTGTGTCACTAAAGGCTTCCTTGATTATTTTTCTGAAGTTGATGCCGATATTTTTTGTCTCCAGGAGATCAAACTGTCACCTGATCAACTTGAATTAAACTTAGTTGGGTATCAACAATATTTTAACTATGCTGAAAAAAAAGGCTACTCTGGAACAGCTGTGTTTACAAAAATACCTCCTCTAAACTGTACCTATGGCCTGGGAATACCTGAGCATGACCATGAAGGAAGGGTAATCACCTTAGAGTTTGACGATTTCTATCTGGTTAATGTCTACACACCTAATTCTAAGCAAGAATTGGCAAGACTGGATTATCGAATGGTTTGGGAAAATGATTTCCGAGAGTATTTACAATCACTTGATAAGAAAAAGCCCGTGGTTTTGTGCGGAGACCTCAATGTGGCCCATCAGGAAATCGACTTGAAAAATCCAAAAACCAACAAACGGAATGCCGGCTTTACCGATGAAGAAAGAACCAAGTTCTCCCAGCTTCTGAATGCCGGCTTTATAGATTCCTACCGTTATTTATATCCCGACAAAGTCGGCTACTCCTGGTGGTCATATCGCTTCAATTCTAGAGCCAAGAACGCAGGCTGGAGAATTGATTACTTCTGCACTTCAGAACGTTTGAAAGACAGAGTTCTAAACGCAGAGATCCATGACTCCGTGATGGGTTCTGACCATTGCCCTGTAGAGCTTGTGATTAAGTAATGAAAACCAAAAACAATTCGCGCCGTATTCACCCAACTATGCGCTTGGCTTCTAAAACAGTCGCTGGGGAATCTTCAGTCCATGCATCTTTGTCGAAATTCCCCCATAATCCGGACACTTCCCACCCAGTTTCGAGCAAGGCTTTCTTTAATTTATCGCATTTGATCGGATACAAAAGGTTTGTCCCTGAAACACCTTGGCTCGAATCTGGAAACTCTATTTTCATGTTGAAATCTAACATTCCATCGAGTCGATAGGTGTAGTTTCGATAAAATGTTAAGTCCGGAGTCTTAATAATAGGTAGCTCTTTGACCTGTTTAGCTAGAATCCGATCATAGTTTACGGTTTGCACTAAGAGGTGAGTTCCCCTTACCCCAAACTGAGCCAAAACCTTTTTTAGTTCAATTTCTCCAGACACATGGGCAAGCGTATTGCCTAAGCAAAAGACTCCATCGAATTTTTCATCGATATTACTTAGGTCCCCCATATCCGCTATGGAAAACGTTGCAGTACTGCCGATCTCTTGAGCCTTTTTTTTAGAAATCTCAACCATCTCAGCACTTAAATCCACACCATGAACTCGCACCCCAGTTTGGCTTGTTTCTATGGCAAAGGTTCCAGTACCACATCCGATATCGAGTACCGATGTCATTGATTCCTGTTTCACATACTCGTGTAAGAACCTTTTTTGTGGTCCCTTTAATGGAAATATTTCATCGTAATGGTCTGATAATGCGCGGTAAAAATCCATTTTATCCATTCCTCTCTCAAGTTGCAAAAACCCTCCGAGGGACCACATCTCATCGATTTACTTACAACGTTAAACGAATCGTATGAATTTGACCGTCATCCTGCAACAAAATCTCAGGTCCCAGCAACACTTCTTCATCTAAAGTGATCCGTTCACACCCGGTCATTCTATTCCTTGGATTCTCAACTACAATCTCATACTTTGTCGTTTTATACTGATAGGTTAATCGATAGCCCGGCCAGCGGCTTGGAATGCAAGGCTTCAAGACCAATTTATCTCCTTCGCGTTTAAAGCCTAATATTCCTTCTAACCCAGCTTGATACATCCACCCAGATGCTCCAGTATACCATGTCCATCCTCCTCGTCCAATATGAGGGTGTGAGGCATAGACATCTGCCGCTACAACATAAGGCTCAACTTTGTAGCGATTCACCTCATGCTCTGTACGAGCGTGATGGATGGGGCTTAACATTTGGAACAATTCTAAAGCCTTGTCCCCTTCTCCTAAACTTGCATAAGCCAAGACAGCCCAAGTTGCTCCATGTGTGTATTGCCCACCGTTTTCCCGAACCCCAGGAACATACCCTTTAATGTATCCTGGATCGGGCAGAAACTTATCAAAGGGTGGGGTAAGTAAAAGGAGAACTCCGTCTTCTTTGCGCCATAAGTAGTGTTCTAAGGCCAGCATAGCGTCCTTAGCCCGTGAAGGCTTGGCTGCACCAGATAGTACTGACCAGGACTGGGCGAGAGCATCAATCTGACATTCCATGTTTTGGGACGATCCCAAGGGTGTCCCATCATCAAAATAAGCACGCCTATACCAACCGCCATCCCAGCCATGAAGTTCCATATTTTGTTGAAGTTCTTCCGCTACACGTAGATATCGATCTGCCCGCTCATGATCGTTACGACCATCGCACAGCTTGGAAAAACGAGTTAGGACTAGATACAAAAACCACCCGAGCCACACACTCTCTCCTTTTCCCTTGATGCCAATTCGGCTAAACCCATCATTCCAGTCCCCAGAGCCGATCAGAGGTAACCCGTGTTCCCCAAAACGCAACCCTCTCTCAATTGCCCTAATGCAATGTTCATAAACAGTTCCCTGTTCATCTGAAATTCTGGGAACCGAATATCTTTCATCTTCATTCGCTTTGAGGTGATCATCCTCAAGAAAGACATTGGTCTCCTCCAAAATAGCTACGTCACCTGTACGTTCAATATAATAGGCAGTTACGAAAGGCAACCACAACAAATCATCCGAGAATTTAGTTCTTATCCCTTTTCCCGTCTCAGCGTGCCACCAATGCTGAACATCTCCCTCTAAAAACTGATGACCACAATGGAGAATAATTTGGTTTCGGGTAGCCTCTGGAGTCGTGTAGACCAGAGCCATCACATCTTGTAGTTGATCCCTAAAACCAAAGGCTCCTCCTGACTGATAAAGCGCTGATCTAGCCCACACGCGACACGCTACTGTCTGATAGAGCAACCATCGATTGAGCAGCAAATTCATCGCTGCATCTGGCGTGTTCACTTGAATATTTCCTAACAACTCATCCCAATATCTCTTAACGTCCTTAATTGACTCCGCAATCTTTTCTGGCTGGTCAAAAGAAGCTACAATTTTCTCGGCCTCTTGACGATTTTCTGTCTCACCCAGTAAAAAGGTGATAGTCTTGAGTTCACCAGGAGCTAAGGAAAATTTGAGTTGTAGAGCACAACAAGGATCAAACCCTGCTCCGATGGTTTCTGAAAATGTGTCCAGTTTTAAACCCGAGGGATCTTCTAAGGTTCTGTTACGACCGATAAATTCCGAGCGATCCCCAGTATAACTTGAAACAGGGGCTCCAAAAGCAGTTAAAAAACCTATCCTTCCCACAAATTCTTCTTGAAACGTATTCCGAGTATAAAAGATATTCCGATCTCTATCATAGTCCGTGACCAGATAAGGAGACGTAAGCTGGCGAGCAACGCCCATAACCCATTCTGCATAATAGACCGCACTTAAGCTTAACTCGTGATTTGTTATGTTCGTAACCATTAATTCAATGACCTTCACTGGATGTTCGAGCGGTACAGAGAAACGCAAAGATTGTTTAATCCCATGACTATAATGTTCAAAAACAGAATACCCTTGACCATGTCGAATAGTATATGAACCCTTTTCACGTATTGGGCTAGCCGTCACAGACCAAAATACACCGCTTTGTTCATCACGTAGGTACAGGGCTTCCCCCACGGCGTCTAAAATTGGATCATTTGACCAAGGCGTGAGCTTATACTCTCTACTATTGAGAGACCAGGTGTAGCCGGCACCCACTTCTGATACTTGAAATCCGAACTTAGTATTAGAAATGACATTAATCCAGGGCAAAGGAGTGTTCATACCTTCTTTTAAGCGGATAATATATTCTTCGCCATCTTCGCTAAACCCACCGTACCCATTCGCAAACTGTAGTTCACCTATCGATCGATCTAGAGCTTCTTCGCGAAACTCGTTAACTCTTTCCTGAGCCGTATTGGGCACTTGCAGGGCCTTTTCTTGTGGGACTGTTCCATTCATCAATTTCCTTTTTTTACGAACTTGAATCGAACACGATCCCCCTTCCCCATTAAACGTCATCCGAGCAACAGCACAGAGTAGGTTGACATCCTCTTGCAGAACATGGTCTTTTTGCAGTAAAAAGACTCCGCCTGATTGATTTAGTAGGTCTCGGGCATGCCCCATGGAAACTAAATCCCTCAGATTATCTTGGAAGGCCTGAAGATAACCGCTCTCATCTTCATTTAAAACGACAAGATCAGCAAACAGTCCTTTAAGTCTCCAGTATTCATGAATGGTCAATAGTCTGCGTACTAAATCCAAGTTCTCTGCATTTTTTACTCGAACAAGGACAATCGGCAGGTCTCCTGAAATAGCATATGGCCATAAGGAAGACTGTCCTTTACTATTATTCTTAATGTATTCCGCGACATCACCGCGACAGGGGCTCAAATAGAGCAAATGCCCCCCGAGGCTTAGCCCCTCGTTTGCCTGCGCTGCTGTCAAATTTAAATGACGAAGCTCCATTTTACTATGTGTCCAGGCTAGTTCAAAAGCTCTATTAACGGAAAGGGGATCTTTATATTTTTCGGCAATCCTAATTATATCCTCGCGATTGTCCGCATATCCGACAGAGAAGGAGACTCGGACAGTTTGTCCAGAAGAAATCCTTACACGTTGACGCAAGCTCATCATTGGGTCTAGCACAGCTCCAACCGTATTGGACAAGGGGTGATTAGCATCTAAGGCTTGAGGCTTGGCAAGACTTCTTCCTCGCCCAATAAAACGTGCGCGGTCAGTCTCATATTGCAGTGAGCCAACTTTTTCTCCCTCCGTTGCAACAGTGTGCATGAGCCATAGCCGAGCTTGGTGTTCACTGCGTGGCCTTCTGGAGGCTAACAATACCTCATGCTCAAATTCGGTCTGAATAAAGAGATTCCCAAACGCCGGATGAGCTAAATCTTCACTCAACCTAGCCAGGACCACTTCAAAATAACTCGTAACCTCTACGGTACGATCGTACTGACTGTGATTCGTCAACGAAATACGGCGTACTTCCGCTTGGTCCTCAGGGGATACAACAACTTCAGTGCGAGTTGTTATGTTGCCATCTTTCCGCGAGAACTCTACCTTATCTGGAGCATAGGTCACTCTATAGTCTTCACCAGAATCCCGACACGGGTGGTGTGTTGCGGACCAAACATCACCAGAGTTTAGATTTTGGATATAGAAGTACATTCCCCAGGCATCCTGGGTCACGTCTTCGCGCCAACGCGAGAGATTAATCTCCCGAAAACGGCTGAACCCTGAACCGGAATTCGTCGTCATGACTGAATATTGTCCGTTAGAAATACTGTGGGTGACTGGAATAGGACTTTTGGCCGTTTCTATAATAATAAACTGGTTATTTTCCGGATCAGGCCCTTTAACTTGACCTGCTGTCACAACATGCTCCTCTTCTATTGGAGGTTTAGCTGGGGTAAACTCAGGTAAACGTTCTTGAAGTAGAAGCTCTGTGGCTTGAACCATAGCTTCGCTGTGGAAACGCTCAGGCATGATATTCTCATGCAATACATTGTCAAGCGCTAAGAAACTCATCCCTTGATGATGGGCCATAAAACTCTGGATCAGCATAAACGGGCGCCCACTAGGAATCCGTTCAGGAGTAAAGTCAGCTGCTTCATATAACCCATACCGCCCGGAAAAACCCATTTTATCCATGGTTGAAATATTTGATAAGGCCTCACGTGGAGATACCATCAAAGCAAGAAAGCTTGAATAAGGTGCAATTACTTGGTCTCGAATTAAGCCCCGTTTAAGACCTAGTCCTGGAACTCCGAACGCTTTATACTGATAATTCAACTGAGGATCAAAGGCGTAAAACCCGGACTCTGATACCCCCCAAGGCATGTCATGCTTCGCGCCATACAGCTTTTGAACCTCAACTACGGAACGATAAGTTTCATCAAGAAGGGTTTCCTGATAATTCCTCATAACCAAGAGCGGCATTAAAAACTCAAACATTGTGCCACTCCAAGAAACTAAACTTCGGTTTCCTTTTGCTAGGGTCAAAGAACGTCCAAGTTTGAACCAATGAGTGTGATTCACATCCCCTTTGGCTATGGCTATAAAGCTTGCTTGGCGTGCCTCTGAAGCCAACAAGTCATAATAAGACTTATCAAGCGTGCTATCCCCAATACGATAGCCAATCGAAAAGAGTTGACGTGTTTCGTCAAACAATGGAGAGAAATCTGTAGCCATGGCTATTTTTTCAAGGCATTTCTCCAGATCAACCGTTTCTTGCTGGTAACCTTGAATTTTCAGGAGCGCACATTGAAGCATCCCCTTCAGCTCTGTCGAAACAACGGCTTTTTCCATTTCCTCTATATAGCACTTGGAGAGTTCCTCCAAATTGGATATTTTAAAAAGACGCGCGTTTATAAGCGCAATTGCATCGACACTACTGGTGTCGTAGAGCGTTGGAAACAATTCTTGCGTCTCCTTGCGAAATGTTTTAACCATCGTTTCCAGACGACTTACCCAATAAGCCTCCTCTTGGGACAAATCGCGTTCTACAAAGGAGACTGGCCATAGGTCCAATAGGTTCGTCCAGTTCTCTAAATTCCACGTCTCTTCAGAACTTAGTACATGATCCAAGGCAACCCCAAATGCGTTAAGCTCATCATAGGCATCTTTCCCAAGCGTCTCGATCAGTATGTTATAAGTATCCTGTAGACCATTGACAAACACTCGATCAATCAGAGGTTTGTTTAACATCTCAGAAAGACCAGCTTTTAACGTCAACAAATATAGTACGAAATTTCCACTGTCTACCGTTGAGATATAGCGAGGTTCTAAGGGTACAAGAGTTTTAGTATCGTACCAATTGTAAAGATGCCCATTCCAATGTTCGAGTCCATCAAGAATCTGAAGGGTATTCTTGATTCGTGTATGCACCTCAGTTAACGAAATGTAGCCGAAATCTCGGGCCGCCAAATTCGCTAACAGGGCAAGTCCTATGTTGGTAGGAGAAGTTCGATGGGCAATACCGTTAGGAGGCTCAATCTGCACATTATCAGGAGGAAGCCAGTGATCCTCGTTGCCCACAAACTCTTCAAAAAAAGCCCAAATTTTTCTTGCCCAGCGGCGCAAAGCCTGTTGTTCTGAAAATGAAAGGATCTCCTTTTTATTTTCGATCGGAAAACTTACCCGAAAAGCAACCCAGGGTGAAGCTAACCAGATCAAGGCCAATGGGATAAATTCCCCTAGCCTATTTGGAAATAAGTAGCGAATCGTTATTACTGCAACGAAGACGAATACTATGACTGACCACATCGTAGAAACCATTGTTTTATAACTTACATCTAAACGTTTCTCCGTATCTGCAGCAGTTTCCCACTCTAATAAGTTTCGGTGTGAGATAACCTGTCGATATATACTTCGTATAATAGCATCAAGCATGCTAACGGCCTGAAACGGGAGAAATACAAACTGTAGCGTGAGCTGTGTCAATAGAGCCAACATATCTTGACTCAGATTTTCCTTCCCTGCTTGGGCAAAGAGCTTACCGATTACATTCAAAACCATCGGCCAGACTAGACTTAACGAAATAAACCCTACCCATATCCACGGTTCCCCAGAAAGGACTGTGAAGGCTAAGATGAGAAGGAGCAATAGGGCTGGGGCTTCTAAACTTCTCCTTAAGTTGTCGAAAATTTTCCAACGGGAAACAAACGGGATAGGCTTAAACAACCATGGTATAAGTTGCCAGTCTCCTCTTACCCAGCGATGTAGGCGTCGTATATAAGCGAGGTAATTGCTAGGGTAGCCATCAACCAACTCTACATCGGTTACAAGTCCTGCTCTTGCATACAAACCTTCAATTAAATCATGACTGAGTATGGTATTTTCTGGAAATGTCTTATGGGTTACCTTATGGAATATCTCAACATCATAGATTCCCTTACCTGTAAAAATCCCTTCTCCAAATAAGTCTTGATAAACATCGGATACCGCCGTTGAGTAAGGGTCAACCCCAACTCTCCCTGAAAAGATTCGTGCGAATTTTGATGCCCCTGCACACTGAACAGAAACTCCAACCCGTGGTTGCAGTATCCCATACCCCTGCACTACCCGACCTTCATCCTCACTCAACTGTGGAACATGTAGAGGGTGGGCCATAGTTCCAATGAGTTGTCTAGCCGTACCTGGAGGTAACAAGGTATCTGCATCTAAAGTAATTACATAACGAATGGTTGACAAGACTGCCAATTCCCCAACTTGAACGTCATAGGTAGTTTCTCCATGTTGACGTAAAAGGCAGTTAAATTCTACGAGTTTGCCACGTTTTCTCTCCCACCCCATCCAAACACCCTCACAAGCATTATAAATACGCTTGCGATGAAAGAAGTAAAACTGGCTTTGACCATACTTGTCATTTAGGTTTTGGATTGCTGCTGTAGCTGCCTCAATTATCCGCTCATCGCCTGGAACGCTTTCGGAAGAAGCATCACCAAAATCCCCCAGCAGTGCAAAATACAAATTCTGATCTTTATTCGCAAGATAATAAACTTCGATTTGTCCAATTAGTTCGTTAACCCTGCCCACATTTGTTAACAGGGTTGGAACAGTTACCATCGTCCGTAATTCCTTGGGAATCCCGTCTCTCAACTCTAATTTGGGTAGAAAAGTAGGACGAAAGAGTAGCGAAGTAACCCAATTCAACACCGGTATGACCATACTACTCGCCCAAACTAAAAGCCCTATAAAGATCAGAATATAATACAGGGAGAGAGAAGTTCCTTGAAGCGCATAGGCTAAAGTCCAAGCACATAAACCTCCTACGCCAATCAACAAGCTACCAAAATAATAGATTACAGGCCTCTTCCGTATTTTTTTACGAATCTTACTTGCCAGATTGCGGGACTCACCGAAGTCTTGTTCTACATCTCGTTCAAGTTCAATTCGTCCTGGTCCAATAAGATCATACCCTACATGAGAGGCTACTAGTTCTCCTTGCTCATGTGCCTTAACGGATCTTGATAATACTTTTCTTGCCACAACCAATTCCGAAACTTTAAAACGACGAGCAATTTTTTCTACCATATGACGATAATAATCTCGTGATTGAAAGTCCATTTTGCTATAAATTTGACTCGGATCCTTTTCAAATTCCCGTTCAACCAAACTTACTTGTTCAAAAAAGCGAGACCAATCTTCGGCTGTGACAAAGTGAATACTTAAAATTGCATGCCCCATAGAAACTTGGTACATAGACTGACGATGACGCTCGAGTTTTGCTAATTCTTCAATCGTTGTATCCTGCTTAGCTATCACTCGATCGACCCAGTGTAATAGTGGAGCAGCGTCGACGCCAAGATCCCTCAAACGCTTAAGCAACTGTTCGGCATAAGCTGAGGAATATTCCTCTTGAGCAGTGAGCGTTTTAAGTATCCCTTCCCATTCCTCGGGGCTATGCTCAGATTCTAATAACGGCATCACCCAAAGATCTGCGGTTTCTCTTTCAGCTTGGGTTAAAAGGATTTGTTCAGTTAACCTTCGAATATTCTCCACAAGGATGATTCTTAACATAATTGGAATTGCCCATAGTTCTCCACTCGATAAAGAAACTTGAACCTGATAAGCACTAATAAACGCTTCGAGAGTATCACTTTGCAATTGACTATCTGTATGTTCGATAAGTTCCACTAATAACCCGTAAATACGTGGATATCCTTGAAAATCCCCACTAGCGTTTCTAGGCAATCGACGCTCAAATTTATAGGGAAGATTTTTTCCAATGTCCTCTCTTAAGTCTTTTAAACTATAAAAGTTATCCAATAACCATTCCGTAGCTGGCAAAACTTCCTGTGTTCGGGTTGAATAATCAATAATATCGTGGTAAGCCTGCTCTAAAAATTTAATATTCTGCTTAAATCTAGGTAATAATGACCGTTTTGGAACGCGAGTTTCCTGGTGCGCATGTGAACGAGCTATCTCCTCAGCATGACTCAGCAGATCTTCCCTGTTTAAGACAATATCTTTATATGGTTTATCCTTCGCAATGTAACGTGTAAATAACTTCATTCTTTTCTTCGTCTCCGTCAATTTTTTTGCATCATTAAAACATTATTCCCATTCCTCCCCACTTCATTCATCAAACTAACACTCTAACTAATTCCTCGAGGGCTAGCGGCGCTAGAAACGAGTCTCAAAATTACCACTGCACAAAAAAACACTCTAGCCAACTTATCATTGGCTAGAGTGTTTAATTCATCCGAATCGTTCGTTAAATTCATCTAACGATAATAGCACTTGTCGTGGTTTACTTCCTTCATAAGTTCCCACAACCCCTTGTTCTTGGAGCATATCCATTAACCGTGCTGCCCGAGTATACCCTAATTTCAACTTACGTTGTAGAAAGGATACTGAGGCAATTCCTGTCCTAATAAAAAGCTGTCCTGCATCAATGAACAAGACATCATCAGGCCCATTGCTCTCTTCATTTTTAAGCGCTGATTCTGCGAAAAGGTGCTCAGGATCGAGATATTCTGGCCTTCCCAATCCTTTCCAGTGTGTAATTACCCTTAGTACCTCGTCATCCGTGACCAAGCACCCTTGAACTCGTAGAGCTTTATTTACTCCTAGAGGAGAATAAAGCATGTCTCCTCGCCCTAGAAGTTTCTCTGCGCCGGTTGCATCGAGAATGGTGCGGGAATCGATTTGAGACGAAACTGCAAAGGAGATTCGACTTGGTATATTAGCCTTAATAACCCCCGTAATAACATCAACGGACGGACGTTGTGTCGCAATCACCAAATGGATCCCTGCTGCTCGAGCCATTTGAGCTAAGCGGCAGATGGCTTCTTCAACTTCCCCCGCTGCGACCATCATCAGATCAGCTAACTCATCAATGATCACGACAATGAAGGGCAAGGCTGGTTTCCAGCTTAACGTTTCTGCAGCTTTCATTTTGTTATAACGTTCAATATCCCGAACTCCCGCGGCTGCAAAGAGTTCATAGCGGTTTTCCATTTCCTTGACAATCCATTTAAGAGCACTGGCTGCTTTCTTCGGGTCGACAACAACTGGAGCCAAAAGGTGAGGTATACCATTATACTGACTTAACTCTACCATTTTTGGATCAACCATCAAAAATTTCACTTCATCAGGGGTGGCATTGTAGAGAATGGAATTAATAATCGACGTAATACAGACACTCTTACCCGAGCCTGTGGCTCCTGCTACTAGGAGGTGGGGCATTTTTATCAAGTCCCCTATGATCGGTTGATCCGCGATATCTTTCCCTAAGGCGACTTTCAGTTTAGACAGGTGTTCTCCGAAACTCGTCGTATCTAGGACTTCTCTAAAGGGGACAGCGCGTGCCTGTTTATTGGGAACTTCTATCCCAATAGCCGCTTTACCAGGGATTGGAGCTTCAATTCGCACATCCCGAGCTGCCAGTCCTAAGGCAATGTCGTCCGCTAAATTGACGATTTTGCTTATCTTAACTCCAGGCGCTGGGGCTAATTCATAACGAGTGATGACTGGCCCTCTTGTTACTCGGATAACCTTAGCTTTAACTCCAAAATCGAGGAGTACTTTTTCCAGCAGGATCGACGTTTCAGTATCTTGAATTATTATACGTTTTATGACAGGTTCCAGTAAATCAAAATCAGGAAGAGACCAACGGTGGACCCTTTCAAGCATCGGTTCATCAACTAGAGGCACAATCACCTCAGCCATTGGTTTCAACGGTATGACAAGGGCATGAGGGGCTTTAGGAGCTCCAATGATCTCAGGAGCCTTATAAGGTTCATACGGTTCAAAGGCCTCGTGCCCTTCAAGCACTTGCATGTCCAGAGCTGTACACGCTGATTCCAATTGCGCATCGCTAGAACCATTGACTAACACGAATTCCTTCGGCATGGCCTCTATAATAGGTATTTTCTCTAGTAGATCTGTGTCGGGATTCCCCTCAAGTCCTGTCTCCAGACTCACTTCCTCAACAGAACCCGCAACGACATGGGCAATCGTATCAGACAAATTGATCGTTGTACGATCTTCCTTCAAAACATCTACGAGGTCAAGACTTTTCAAGTCGAGCGGACCCACACTGTCTTTAAATTGAGCTAGGTATTCTTTTTGATCTTCAGGGGTCTTAAACGGTGAAGAAAACAGTAGTGGTTTCTCTGCACGTGTATTAGAGATCTCTCCCAGTCTATTATTTTCCCCAGGGATCACTCCAACAGATCTTTCCTCTTCGTCTACTTCCTCAATGTACCCTTTAAGCCCTTTTAGGTTTGTCATTTTGCCGAGCTTCCTGGGGTAAAACGTCTCCCCGGTTCCAAAATACGAAGGAAAATCCCTGCCCATTTCTTTCATTTCTTCCGTCTTTTGGACATTAGAGTCCTTCATTTCTACCATATCCGGCGTGGAAAAATATTGATCGAATCCCTGCAAACTAACAAGCTTGCCTGCAGGTAGGGAGACGCCCTTTGAAAAAATGTCCTTATTAGCTTTTGCTTCTTGCAGATCATTAGGAATCGGACGATTAGAAAACATTTTTCGGCTATTTCTCGTCAAACTCGGAGAATAAATCCAAAGTAAACTAGCTGCTACAAAGCATAAGAACGGTCCAACCCAAGCGAGATTTCCCATAACTACCTTAAACATGCTATAGACCAGGTTTCCAATAGAAAACCCAAAAGAACCCAATAGACCTAAAAAAGCGAACACCAATAAAAAGACACTGACTAACTTAAGCCAAAAAGAACTTGGTTCTATTTCCCTTTGCACACCTTCCACCTCCACGCTACTTATACATTATGGTAGATGAGCTAGCAGAATGTCAAAAGGTTTTTTTAAAATACGCTGTAGGGGCACGATTTATATATTTTCTGATTTCAAATTTATTAAGTTGGCAGCTACTTCTTCTAGACGATGTAATTGTTCTCTTAAACCGAAAACAATTAATAGATCCCCCTCTAAGATTACTTCTTCAGCAGCTGGATTACTGATGACCTGATTTCCTCGTACAATCGCCATAACCATTGCACCCGTTTGCTGTTTGATGCCGCTATTGGCCAAGGTCTTACCCACTAAACAGGAGCTTTCATTAATCTTAAGCTCCTCCATATCCATAGCGATATTATGGTCGTGAATTACAGTGTCGATGTATTCGACACTCACCGGTTTCAAAATGGACATCGCCATTCGCCAAGCGCCTAAGGTCGCGGGAGAAATCACTTTATCTGCTCCGGCACGCAATAATTTTTTCTCGGTTTCTAACTGATCCATTCGAGCAACCACTTGAATCCCTGGATTAAGTCCTTTGGCAGTCAAGGTTACAAAAACATTCAAAGAATCCTCTGGCAAAGCTGTTATTAGACCTTTCGCCTTATCAATACGCGCTCTTTTAAGGGTTTCATCGTGGGTCGCATCACTGTTGATTACTAAAAACCCTTCTTCAATGAGCTGAATTGCAAGATCTTCTTGCTTTTCAATTACAACACTAAGGGCGCCCTCCTTACGAAGGCGGTAAAGAACTTGCCTGCCCACTCGTCCTGCTCCGCAAACGATGATATGATCCTGAAGGTGTAAGATCTTTTTGTTCATTTTTCTCCTCCCATACACACCAGCCAACTCACCCTCTATTAAAAAGGCCATCATAACTCCTGCAAAATAGAGCATTACACCTACTCCTCCGAGCATTAGCACAACTACAAAAACATGCCCAGAATTTGAGTGCACTTCTATATCTCCATAACCCACCGTCGTCACAGTTTGTACCGTTAAATAAATCGCTTGGGCTAAACTGAGATGTTCAGTAAGTATTAATCCAACTGTACCGACAACTAACGTTACCATTAAGGCCAAAAAGGCAAGTCTAATCCGCTTTTCCAACAACAAGCTGCTCCTTCCTGTCAGGTTGAAGGTTAATTATAGATAGCCTAAGCATTTGTTAGGTAGGTCTGTAATCTCTGAACCCCTTCAATCGGGACATCCATCTGGCCTAATGTAACCAAGCCAAAAGGCCCATGGTAATCACTACCACCTGTAGCTAATATGGCTAATTTCTCTGCAATTTCCGCGTAGTATGGGATCAGAGTTTCTTGTCTTTCCCAGTAACCGTAATACACTTCAAGCCCAATGGACCTGTATGCTAAAAGCTCAAATATTTGTTTGGGATCGTTCAGTAGTCCTGGATGAGCTAATACTGGAAGTCCCCCACAAGCAAAAATCAAATCAACAGCATCTTCATAGGTATGCAGAAGATATGGCAGGTGAGCGACTCCCCCTGGCCGAAAAAATTTCGCTATTTCAGGCCAATTCTGACTACATCCACACTCTCCATGATATATTGCCCTCATGATATGTCCCTTACTTACTGCACCCGCCGCATAGACTTCACGCTCAACATCTTGCCATTCCAACGAAAGACCGCCGATTTTGAGGCATTCTACCATATCATAAGCCAAAGCGGTTCTTTGTTCACGTATTTCTCTTAATCGAGATTGTAAGACTGGATGATTAATATCTTTAAAATACCCCAAGAGATGAACCTCATTGCCCTTATAATTGGTGAGTAATTCCACGCCAGGAATAATCTTAATGTTTAAACGTTCTGCCAGTCTTTGAACCTTAGCAATTCCTTCAGTACTCTCATGATCAGTAATACCCAGGATTTGAACATTATTGGCGTGGGCGAGGTTAACGACCTCTTCAGCCGATAGTAAACCGTCTGATTCTTGAGTATGGACGTGCATATCGACCTTCAAGAACACCCCTCCCTTCCATTCTCCTTAGATAGAACACTAGGATTGTGCAAAATTTTGGGTAAAAAAGTACTTACTTAAGTATGCCTATTCTTGCTTTTACTCAAAAATCCTGCTCCTTGTCCCTCATCAATACAATTATTCTTAAACTTATTATATTTTGATTGACACTTTTTCCTTTTTCAGATATAATTTAATTCGTTGCTGAAAATACTTCATAGGGGATTAGTTTAATGGCTAGAACAGCGGTCTCCAAAACCGCTGATGGGAGTTCGACTCTCTCATCCCCTGCCAAACAGAAAGTTTGACACCGCAAGGGTTTGCGGTGTTTTTTATTTTGCCATCTTTGCCTTCAAATGTTCAATTGGCTACCATTTGGCTACTAAAGATAAAACAAACTACTATGTAATATGATAAATTAGCTTTGAACAAAGGAATACTAAATAAAAATGACCCCCGGCAAATGAGCCAAGGGCCTTTCGATTATTACAAGTTTATTAGTTATTGATTATGCCTAATTCTTTTAGCCGTAAAAAAATGTTGACTGTACTCTTCGCTAGGCACACTAGCCTTCACAAAAAGCTTAATTATCACCAAAGAGGAAATTGTGAAAAGCACGTTTTGTAATCTATCCTCAAGCATTACAATGCCATTAGACCCAAACAGCAATCCTAGCGAATATTTTTGAAGAATGAACAAGATGAAAAAAGCAAAGGCATAAAGATTGAGTATTCTAACTTTATCATAGACCTTTTTACTTTTATTCCTCATCGAATCCACCTCCTTAAAAACTCTACTGTTTAATTATATAATATAATGTTTTACCTATCCATGTCACGCGAAACCGAAAATATATTTTCTATTATATGTAACCAATTTTCACTTTAATTGCTTTGTTCTCCGGTTATTTCTACTCTTTCTGCAGCTATATCTACTACAGGCAAAGTAATATTTAGACTTCCTATGGTATGTCTAAACTCTTGTTCTTCTTTTTCAAGCTTATGTTTGTGTTTTTGCTCCCTTGTTTCCAATATTTTGCCCCATATCATGGGTATCACGCCTGGAGTACTTATCTTAAATACTTTAAATAATTCGTACTCCCCACCAGTTAATATGATCGCTATACCAATTATTGCTGCAATTGAAGCTAACGAACCTGAAAATTGTACAAACCCATCAGATTGAAGGCTTATCTTCGTTTTTACTTGTTTTTTATTAATAGAATCACTAGTAAGCTTATTATAAATATCTATTGTCCCTAGGAACTGATTTATTAGATCTGGTATTTCGGTCCCTTCATACTCACCCTTCTTACTCACCTTAATTACTAAGTAGGCCTTATCACCTTTAACATAAAAGCTATACATTGTTCTATCGATCGATTCCATATACGCATCTGCACTTGAAATAGCATAGTGGGAGCCTAACATTTTAAATATATTTAGATCAACAGAGTCTTTATCACGCCAAGTTACCCAATCGACTTTTCTTTGTTTATATAGTGGTTCCAATCCTTCATCAAGGTTTATGACATCTTCCACTATATTTACGTCGCTCTTAATAATTCCGAAGTGAATTTCCTTAGAGTTTTTACTTGGAATAACAACGACGTCTCCTATGTTCATGTCATTTACAAATTTCATTATCGGGTTAACAATCCTACCGGTTTGGTCATTTTCCTTTTTAGAATATAACTCCTTTGCTTTATTAAATAACTGTTCCTTTACATCGTCATTTACATTTGCATTCTCGATCATTTCAATATCCGATAACTCGTTCCACCCGATTGCAATATAGTTATTTTGAACAAAATGGTTATAGTATTTCCCACCAAACGTTCTGACTAACCAATATTTTCTGTTCGCTTCTAATTCTTTAGTCAAGAATTCACTTCCCTATCCTACATACTACATATATCTGTATTATTGCACATGGAATAGACAGAAAATGTCGAAAACCGCCAGATAATCAAAAAAAGCCCTAATCTTTCAATCAGGGCTCTCACCGTTTCCTCACCTCTATACCTTGTCAAATTCCCTTGCGCTACTGATCGCACGATACAACCTCACAACTTCCTCATTGTCCCCGTTAAAAGCCATGTTGTTGAGCGCTGGGATCCTATAGACCTGTTCTAGTTCCGTCATTAGCCTGGGCAATTCCTCCTGGCTTGCTGTCTCGAATCTCGCTGTTACCTCTTCGAGCTTTATATAATAACCATTTGGCCTATTCTTAACGCAGCGGCTATGAAAGATCTTTCCCTTTTCCCTAAATTTGAATCCTTCGCCTGTTCTAATAGGCTCAAAGCAGCCGGTGCATATACCCTCGTAACCCTCTATAATCATGCCCTAGTCCCCCTCAATCTCTTTCTGAGTAATCATGTGTGATCTGATCGCCAAGGACCTTGTATATGTCCCTGGTGCCGGCTCGCCTCTCGATAACGACAAGCTCCCATCCTGAGTTGTTCTGCTCCATGTGAAAGGTCTTTGCCTCATTACTGGGTGTTGGGTAGTACTCAAAGGATACGTTGCCAAGGTTAGAAATCTCACATTGCGTTATAAGGCCTGTAATTCGGTTTCTGGTGGTAAGGTCAAGTTGATGATAAGGTTTCATGGCGTTCCTCTTTCATTCATTTTCTTGAAAAAGCATTGTTTGTGCCTGCTTAATATAAAGTTCCTCAGTTTCATTACTTGGGCCTTTTTTCATTTTGCTAATAACCCTTCTGTATAAGGTACAAATTTTCTCGTAATTAAGCCAGTATCGAGTTCTAACACATTTACCCTGCTTGATACACTCCTTATGAAATCCACAGCAGCTGAAGCTTTCCATCGAGTCATTCATGGGTATCTCTCCTTTACCCTTTGTTCATTTAAAAATGTTTAGGTTTCCTTTCCCACTTCATTGATCTGGTTGGCCAGCTGCAAGGCGTCATTAAATCCGAGCCGGTAACACGATTCTGATAGACCCTTATGCAATTCTCCTTCGAGCATCTCCGACTGTAAGTAATCACGGAATATCCGTTTCTATAACTTCTTACCAATGCGCTTTTCTATTTTGTCTATCAAGGCTGAGTGTTTGCTCCTACTCTCCCTGTACTCCTCTGAGTGATAATACTCACAGGATTCGACTCGTTCATGAAGCAGCTCCTTGATGGCCTCACCCAATGGTTTGGCCGGGTCCGCCCTTAACAATCATTTCACTCGCTCCTCTCGAATAACCTCTGGCTTGAATTGTGTCTACCGATTCGATAAGGCACTACACTGCAATAGATTGATTGACCTCTGATCCCCTTTTTCTACGGTCACGTTCGGCCCTTATGCCGTGAATGCGTCCAAGCTCATATACGGCTATTGATCCAAACGTAGGACTGGCACCATTGTCGCTCATTTCATTAAATACTCGTTTTATTAGTCCTTTTTGTCCAGAATGAACGCGCGCCTGTTCTAGTAACCTTAGAATTTCTAGATATTCACTCTCCTTTAAAATATCTCCATTGCTGATCTTCTCGACGGACTCTAAAATCTTTTTCATATTTATCCACCCTTTCATGGCCCGGCACCTGGCTGGGCTTCGGTTTATATCTCCTTAGCGTAAAGTTGTATGGCCTCTATGGCGAGGGCTGCGGCGGCTATTAGGCCGGGGGCTAATTCCTCCTTTCGTTTCTTAGAAGTGCTGTACTGCAGTTCTAGCTCAGAAACATTTTTATATTCGGAGTGCATTTTGGCGTTTATAGCCTGCAGGCGCTGGTCCTCTGGCTCTTTGCTTGACCAGCTATATAGCTTACTGATCCCGGTACCCTCCCAACCCTTGTGTACTGAGTTGAGGACTGCTCTTGCCTTTTTTAGCAAGGTTACTTCTGCGAAGTATGGTGCCAGCTCGTTGTTTTCTACTTGGGCCTTTACTACTTCCAAAAGTTTCTTAGTGAGCTTTGGGGTTTTCTTGCCAACTCCTCCGCAGCCGAAGCAGCGCGTTCCGTGCATTTGGTTGTATGAGTATTGGCCAGTTCCGCAGCAGCGGCTGCAAAGCTCTGCGTGTCCCAAGGCGTCTAATCTGAGTCTTGTGAAACTCTCTCTTTTGAGCGGGCTTTGGTCTTGCCGAATTCCGAGGGCTTTTGAAATCTCGGTGGCCAGTTCCTTCTGGTTCATTGCTCTACCTCCTCTGCCGGGATTCGCGTCCCGGCTGGGTATCTCCCGTCATTACCTTTACAATAAGAATAAGTAGATGCTTTTGCAGCTTTGAACCTTTCACGATTGCCTTAATTGTTACCGCCCCACTTTCACATATATTAACTCTATATGGTTAATATATTACCTTATGGAGTTAATTGAGTCAACCTTTTAAGGTTAAATGATTCATATACTGTTGAAGTATTTAACCTTATAGAGTAACATATAGTTATGATTAAAGATCGAAGGAGGGGAATAACTGAGTGACATTAAAAAACAATCTCCGTCTGGTTATGGCGGAAAAAAGAATTGATAATATTACGGACCTAATAGAGAAAACAGGGTTAAGCCGAAATGCATTAAATAAGTTATGGCATAATCAGGACGTTGAAACAGTTAAGCTTGAAACCTTGATATCCGTATGTAAGCCGCTCGATATTAAATTATCAGACCTTATCGAATATCTACCAGACGAAAAATAAGAGGACGATCCATAATTGAATTCAATATAATAGTAAGAAAATAGGACTTTGGATTAAAAATCCAAAGTCCTATTTTTATTAAAATCTTAAGGGTATATAGAAAGAAGGCTAAATAATGTTTAGAAATCTCAGAGCAGAAATGGCTAGAGAAGGAATGAGTGGGAAAGACGTCTCCACCAAAATTGGTATCTCAAACAAAGCTTTTAGAAACAAGATGAATGGTATTAGTGAATTCACTCGTAAGGAAATGTTTAAAATACAAGAGTTCTTATTTAGGGATTTGACACTCGAATATCTCTTTTACTGGGACAATCATAACCCTTGTTAGAACCTGAAAAAATTTACTAACAAATCGTTGTAAGACCATAGAATTCAAAAAAGATGGTTATACGGAAGCGTCAAGCATTTTGCAGCCATTCCCCAATGTCATATAATAGCCCTCTGTTTTCCTTTTATCTAAAAATTATTTTACTTGGTGGTATATCGCCAAAATAGAGGACTTCTACATTTTTGCATTGGTCCTCCATGAATTTTATATGTCCATATTTGGCTTGATACACGCTAAATGGAACAAACTTTTCCCAATAGCTAATACATAATTCTATGAATTCGTTTGAGTTTACCAGGTTAGCCCTTCGTTCACGACGTGTGCTTAGCATCATTTCGCTTAATTTAAATGATTCCATTACTGGTGCAGCATACGTTTTATCTTTATCTAAATTTCTTGATAGAACTTGGACTGAGCTTCCCCTGATCCAAGGGTGTTCATCAAAACCATATGCGCTATTATCAGGGGAAAAATACACGCATCTGGCTAGATCAACTATATCCGGTAAATGCTTAGGCCTATGTGGGCTGAGATAACCGTCTTTTGTATCATGACTATTTACAGTCTCATTTACCAATAATCCATTTTCCTTAATACTTTCTATGTACCGTAGTTGTGTAGCATGATTTAATTTCATAATTCGCCTTCTCCTCCAATGGCTATACCCAAGCTCTCCCCATAGTCCCCTATATCATTGACTAGGGTTTGAAGTATATCCAATAAAATGAGCTTTCTCTTCCCTGGTCCGGTATGTTCTGGGTACCTCGCAATTTATCTGCCTTCCTTGACTTCGGTATCATTTTCCCTGAAGGAATACTGAGACCTGTTTCAAAGTTTCACTTGATGCCATTCGGGGCTCCGAAGGGGCATATTTGACTGAGTTAATTTTCCCCAGAGCGTCCACGGTATTGCTTATCCCGCCTCTAGTATTAACCATAGCAGAAATTCCCTTGACTCTTCGTCCTCTCACATAGCTCCAAAAATGGCCCCTCCTGCTCGGTTCTGTGCTAGTGGGTCCTTTATTCCTGAAAGGGCTGCATTGACTTGTAGCAAAGGCATTCTTGCTTGTATCCCCCTTTGGTGAAGTCTGCGCTCATCTTCCCTGCATGAGTGCTCAAGAGTAGAGAAAGTGTCAGAGCTGGGGGTTGTTTACGTACGATACTAATTTGTTGAGCCTCAAATATTCGATTTTTAGGCCATCCACTTTCCGTTCCCCCCTTTTCTAAAAACCTGATCTATTGGACAATATTCCCCTCCTTGGTCCCTGAACAATTATTTTCCCGAGTCGAGAGGTGGGGGGGTACCTGTTTGTTCCTGCGATGCCCTGCCCGCTTTTAGTTCCCTGCCGCAGATCGGACAATAATTAATATCGAAGCATGCTAGCGCGATGTTGTTCTCAAGGAGCACGATGCCTTCATCGTTGGCCTGAGTCATGACGATGAGATCGATGTTCCTGTTGTTGCTGTGGGTACTCTTGATTCTGTTCAATGGACTCATGCATATGCATTCACTCATGTCTCTTCCCCTTCTCAAGTAGTGTGATGAGTAATGGCTTGACCCTTGCCCTCCATATCTCTCCTAGTGCTGTGAGGATGCCGGTCGTACGGTCGTGCATCTTGTCGTGACAACTACTGCATAGGCTTACTAGGTTGGCGCTGACTAAGGCAAGCTCTGGGTATATGTCCAGCGTGAAGCAATGGTGTACTGTTGTCGCTGGTGTTGTCCTGCCATAACTCTTGCACTCCCTGCATTGGTACTCGTCACGTCTTAGTACCCTTGCCCTCTTATGTTTCCAATGTGACGATTTGTAAAAGCTCATCCCTCAGCCGGTTTCTCTTGCCTGCACTTAATACATAAGGATTGTATGTGTTCTCTCTGTACTGTGAATATTCGGCATTTCCACATTTACATCTTATAATATTTAAAAATGTGTGACTATTTTCTCGGGTATTCGACAGCGGAAAGATGATAATATACTACATAAAACACACAGTTGAAGTGAAAGGGGGAAAAAATGATTGAAAAATAAATTATTAAAACTATCCCCCGCTATTTTAATACTTTTAATTATCCTAATAGGCTTATACAGAGCATGGTACACGGAGAATGGTTGGTTAGATATCATTAAAACCGCCTTATCATGGCCAGTGCTTGTCATATTATTGATATACGGATTCTTAATATTATTCGATGAGCCAATCAGACTTTTTCTTAGTCGAATTACACATATCGAAGCTCCAGGACTAAAAATCCTAAGTGAGAATCAAAAGGATATGCCAAATTTATCCCAAACAGATATTAGTAAAGTAGTTAATCAAAGGAATGAAGAATGGTTATTTATTCTAAATTCTCATCAAAACGAGGCTGCCGCTACAATACAGCAAATTAACTCTAACGCAAATGACTATATAAATGAATTACAGTTTGAAAGCTTTTCGTGGAGAGTTAAGTTTGCTGATTTATTATTCGTTCCGAGGACTAAGCTTGTATTAAAATCGATAAATTTATTGGGCTCCATAACATATGAAGATATGGATTCTGTATTATTAAACAATATCACTCAAAATGACCTAGAAAAACAGGCAATTGTTGATGCGTTATCTAAGTGCGAGTTTATTAAACAAGACGAAGGTGGAATACATATAACTCCATTCGGTAAACTCTATGCAGAGTATTTACATAACCTACAAGCACACTGAATACGTTAAAATCTAACCAAAGGCTGATAAACTACGTCAAGATACCTCTCATATAGAGATTCAGTCGAATATCCCTCAGAAAAGGAGGCTAATAATTCTATGTCTTGGGCAAATGCTTTTTTCTACTCTGTCTTAACTGTCTCAGTCTCCGCTTTTCTAATTAGTGTTGTCTACTTTGATTACAAGAAACACATAGGGAGGTAATCGTTCCAAGGGCTTAGACATTCAGTGAGGATGGCCAGAACTAATAGCGATACCCAGGGAATCCGCTAACGATAGATGGAATCCCTGGGTATTTGTTATCCTCTACTTATCTGCCTAATCTCACCACTATTAGCATTACTTCTTCCTTACAGGCTTCGTCAACCCTAACGTCTCTTCAATATGTTCTCTTAACATATCAGGGTAGCTATAAGTTGTAATGTTAAGCTGATAGTTATGTACAGGCTTCCCATACTTCTCTACGAGCTTATCCCTTACCGCCTTAGTGATTAGCACCGGTATCTTTTGAGGTATATCATGGATACTGGCTCTATACATCTCATCTTTTATGGCCAGCTGCTCTGTATTTATATCATGCAACGTTGTGTAGAAGATCGCCCTTAAATATGATCTATAATCAACGCTTAAGTCAGATGCTTCTCTATTCAATTCACTAACGAATTCACGATCTGTCATAAAGCTCAACTTAATGCTATCCCTCAGATTAGGTGTGTACTCCTCAACGATCAGCTCATTGATCTGGTTACGATCCCTCAGCGATAACTTAAAGAACTGTTGGGCAACTTCCACTTGATCAGGTAAAAAGTGGTATCCGCCTCTAGTCAGCTCCTTACCATAAACTCGGGTTAACCCTCCATTAATCATGCTCTGTTGGAGTTGTCCAAATGCTCCCATGTCAATCTCAATGCTTACTGTCTGTTCGATTACCGCAATATGGTTTTGTTGCTGTTCTCGTTGATTCTGTGTATATACCTGGCCTGCTGCTTCTATCTTCAGTTCCTGCTCTTTCTTACGATCGATTACTTTCATTTCTTCAATCTCTCCCTTATACTTTTTTTCCACTCATTAATGTCGGCCACTCTCTCGGCCTTTGTTTCTCTCCACCGGGTCTTAAGGCCTAATTCCTTTTCAAGCTTCCTGATCTCCAAGGTCATAACATTTGCTTTGGCGCCCATACCCTTGGATCGTAATTGACCGACCTTTTTTATTAGGCTCTGTAATCTCTCGAACTTTGCCCTTTGGTGTGCTCTTGCATCCATGTCTCCGGCTGTTCTCATATTTCCTTACCTCCTTTCCCTGTTCTCGGCCTTAAGGTCCCTATGTTCTATATAGCCTTTGGATTTATTCACAATGAATATTTCCAAAGGCTTATAGGTCAAAGGCTTTTCCCGATCAATGGCCTTTAGATCATCTTCCCTTTTACTGGACCATTGATTAAAGCGGTTTTGTTTAGCTGCTTCCCTGCTTTTGATCTGTGACTTTTGCTTATTTTTCATATCAACACCTCCAGTAATAGCGTATACATTTGACATTTCTGCTGCCTCCTTCGCTTAAATAAAGACCACACCAATGGCCTTCTTTCCCTTGGGAGAATCTACAGCAATGTACTCCACGGGCATTCCTTCACGCAATTTCTCGAACTCTGGCTTAATCACTCCACACATGTGAAAGAATATGTCTGTTCCATCCTCTTGACGAATAAATCCAAACTTATGTCTAAACATAATCGTTTTAATAATCCCGCTCATTGTTTCCATTTGAATATCACCCCTTCATTAGCCTTTCTTTTCATAGCGAGGGCAGTCGATACAATTTTCCGACTGTTCATATTTCCCCTTTTTCCACACTACAAACATGCAATAACAATCTGAGAGAGAACATAAAATCCTTGGTGTTACGTGGTTCTTACTTTCTATATAGGCACGAGTACAAATTAACATTTTTACCACCTCCTGAACTTATAATGGTATTTATATAAAAAGAGGTCACACGGTCATCTAAGCACCGCGTGACCTCTCGTTATTCGAGTCAGTCTGAATCTTAATTGATTTCCTTATGTCCATCTTAACTAGCTTTCCATCCTGGACAGTTAAGGTAATTTCACCATATTTTAGCTTGTTTAAATCTTCAAGGCTGTTTCGGATTTGAGTTATCACCTGATCAGCTAATCCCATCGAAATCCCCCCTTCTTAATGGACCACAACATGTCCCGCTTGAAAATCAATTAAACTAAAACAAAATTTCTGCAACACTACTTAAGGCTTTATCGCGCAATCGATAGCAAGTCTTCTCGTGGTATCCAATCGTTTCCGCAACCTCACTCCACGGAGTAGTTTCCCTGTCAATATATCTCTTCTGAAGTATTGTCCTCTCAGCTTCTGGCAACTGGCCTAAGGCCTCTTGTAGCTTCTTTAGTAAGAATTTTCCCTTTATGTATTTTCTCTGAAGTTCCTTGTACTCTTTACTGCTGGCCAGTACAGAACGTGAGTAATCATGTTCCTCGATAGTTATGTCTTCAGCTAGATAGGCAACATATTGACATTGACATCGGTATCCTTTGAGGTATTCAGTGGTAAGCCAGATAGCAAAGTCACCGTTATTTATTCTTACAGAGAGTTCCTCATTGCTCACTATTGCCAATCCCCCCCCGGAAGCGTTAGAATACTTCTGTAGGAACTAACGTCCGGGAAATACTCGTCTGTGCAATCAGGCGAGTATTTTATTTTGTACTCTGTAACTCGTTTCGTGAAGTAGCAAGGACCTTTCTTCCGATCCCGTTCGTAAGTTGCTTGAGTGATTGTGGCATCTTTGCTTCTGTTGTTTCACGTTTCTCTAAGGCTTCGTAAGCTTTTCTCCATTGACCGCGTACTATGTCAGGTTCCTCACTTAAGCAAAGGGACTTCCACCCGATTGCCTGAGTTGCCTTTCTTGTTAAAGGATCGAGTGTTTCAAGGGCTTCTACTTCCCGATACGATCCGTACCAACGGATTGCCATAAGAACTTTTTCGTAAGCTTCCCCGGCTGTAGGTAACTGCTGACCAGTGTTTATAACTGCAGCTTCTCTTATCTCTGCAATTGTCGGAAAGAACTTAGCTGTAGCCAGAACTCTAATTAACGCATCCTCAGCAACTTGATAAGGCATATCTGAGAGCATCTTCTCCCAAAGTGCTGCTGTTGGCCTAAGATCTTTTTCTTGCATGTTGGGATAGTTTGCTGCCGCTAATCCTAAGAGGTTAATTACTTCTTTTTTATTCACATCGTCACTCCTCATTTGCCCATTCTTGAAGACTTGAAAATGCCCTAGGTATTTGTTTATGTTGTGCTTGTCCACCCCTTGTGTCCATTTGGATAGTGAGCTTATCGAATTGTTTCCTTAGTGCAGAGGTCGAAAGAATGTTTCCCCGCCAGAATGTATCTCTTTGGCTCCAATTAATCACTGACCGAATTCCTTCGACTGTCCTCTCGTCTAATTCAATCATCTTGTGAATATCCTTTGCCCATACTTGAAGGTTCGGTTTCTTTACATTTTGGTTATTCTCGAGCATCAAATTATAAAGTTCACTAGCTAAGGTTAATTCAATGGAATCGTCGGCAAACTTGTTTGACGGACTCTTATATATACCTTTATTTAAGTGATTATTGTTATTTGAGTTATATAAGTTATTGATTGTGTCGGATAGTGGTTCTTTAGTGGTCTGCTTGCGGTCTTTTACTAGTTCTTTTGCAGTTTGTGAATCCTGCCAAACCCCGTAGTTTACTAGGTTTAAGGTGGTTTTTTTGGTGTCCGCTTTTTTAACGATCATCGAATCATTTTCTAAAAGTAATAAAAAAGCTCTTACTTTACTTTTAGACCATCCCCAGCGTTTCATAAGTTTTACTTCACTAGTGATAACGTCACCCTTCTTAGCTTCAATGAGTTGATTTCCAAGTAAGAATTTTGAATCTTCATGATTGGCCATTAGTATTAAATCGATCCAGGCTTGCCCCTTACTCACTGGCTTATCTTCCCATAGCCAATGGCTTTGTATCTGACGTTGTATTCTGATCCATCCTCCTGCCAATGTAATCACCTGACCATTCTTCTGTTTAACTGCTTTTTAATAATTAGGGACCGTCTCATTAATTGAGCGGTCCCTACTAGTGACTTTTAATTTGAAGTTTTTCAGCCAACTCATTTATTTCGCGTAAAAGCATTTCTCGTTCAGACCCGCGGCTGCACTGATATATTGACAACTTACTCTTTAATGTTTCATAGGCCGTAACACGCGAGCGGTGCTCCTTGCGTCGTTTAAGCCCAGCTTTGCTCATCATATTTGGTTCATCTCCTATTCGGTTGTACTTCACTTTCCGGTACCCGTATCAGTGAAGTGATTAAAGAGTTAAGTAACAATTTTCCTTACTATGCCGTAAGGTTGTTTGACTTCCTCAATGATCGGCGGGTTCTTTAAGAATTCATCCAAGAAGTCCATATCTATCAGAAAACGATTGCCAGCCTTATGGCACTTGAGCTTGCCGGTTTTTACTAGCTGTCTTAACCACCACTCTGAAAAACAGCTTTCAGGATCCTGCTCTTTTATTGACTGAATGGCCTGCTTTATGGTCCTCATCCTGGGCAAATCGTCCACCCCTTTCTATGCTTATTCTGATTCCCTTAATATGAATAGGTCATCAAGTTCGCGGCCCAAAGCTACACAAATTTTATTAGCCGTCTTTGGCGATGGAAATCTTTTTCCGTTTTCAACCCGGTTAATTGTTCCCGCATTCAAACCGGCTGTGTCGCCCAACGCTCTAGTGCTTAATCCCTTCTTGATCCTTGCCTTCTGTATTTCATTACAGCGTGAAGAAATAACTAACATTCAGTTTACCTCCTTAATTTCTGTCTACGTTCAGTATATACTCGTATTGTATTATTGCAATATGTAAAGTAATTCATTTCGTGGACTTTTGAGGTTTTGTGTGTTAATCTTGTGCTAGATGGAAATCAATTTTTTAAGGAGGTAGATTATGAGTCTATTTAAAATTCGCTTAAAAATACTTCGAAATGATGCCAAAAAAACTCAGCAAGAGTTGGCCGAGTCATTAAATATTAGTAAACAAACCATTTCTAACTATGAAAGCGGATTTAGGGAACCGAGTATTGATATTATTTGTGAATTTTCTTCTTATTTTAATGCTTCTGTTGACTACCTATTGGGAAGAAGTGAGTTTAAAAATTATGATCAGGAATACGATTTTAGAAGGAAAGGAATGAGTGATCACGCCTTAAATCCTTTTAGCCAATTACTAACCGACGACGGCTTTATGCCAAAGTTTCTCTTTGAGTTAAATCACCTGATGATATCAATTGACAAAAACTATTCAGAAATTATGACAAAAATTATTACCGGAAATCAAAGGTTCCGTACGTTTGCCCTAACTTCTCTTGACCAACTTTTTAATATGATAGTCTACACGGGAAAAATCTTAGAAGAGAAGGAATATGATCAGGACATGGACGAATATCTAGATTTTCTAATTAAATTGAAAGATATGCCCATATCACCTTCAGATTTCGGTCATTTTCAAGCCAATCAAACACAAATTAAGGCTTGTACAAGATTTTTCAATGAATTCATAACGTTGTTCATTTATGCAACTACTGACTTAGAAAAAGAAAACTTGCATAAGGAGGTCTAAATCTATGGCATCCATAAAACAACGTGGTAAAAATTCATACAGAATAATGGTAAGTTGCGGATACAATAGCCTTGGTAAAAGGCTGGTGCAAGCTAAAACCATTACCTTGGATTCCAGCCTTACTCCAAAACAAGCCGATAAAGAACTTCAGAAACAAGCTGCCTTATTCGAAAGTGAAGTAGAAAATGGTACCTACTTAGATGGGGCCAAGATAACGCTTGCTGAATTTACTGAGCGCTGGCTTAAGGACTACGCAAGAAAACAATTAGCACCTAAAACATTACACCGGTATAAGGATATGCTTAAATCAAGAATCCTTCCAGCATTGGGCCACAATAAGCTTGCTAAGCTACAGCCTAACCACCTCCTCAAGTTCTATGACAACCTAGGAGAGGATGGTATTAGGCGCGACGTGAAGTATTCTATCAAGCCTGGATTCATCGATCTTATGAAGCTGAAGAAGTTAAGACTAATAGATCTGAGTCGATTGTCCGGTATATCTACCGGTACAATCAGAAGAGTCCGGGCTGGGACCACAATCACTTTTAATACAGCGGAAGTCCTAAGTAAAGCCCTCGAAGTGAAACTAGATACGCTTTTCTTGATACAAGAATCCGGCCCACTCTCCGGCCAGAGCATTAAGCACCATCACCGGCTCATTAGTTCAATCTTAACCTGTGCTGTGCAGTGGCAGTGTCTCATCAGTAATCCTGCCGAACGTGTAAAACCTCCAAAAGTTGAAAAGACTGAAGCGGCCCATTTCGAGGAGGACATGACGGAGCACATGCTTTCCTTACTCGAGGATGAACCGCTCAAATATAAAGCAATGGTTTATATAGCCGTATACTCAGGGAGTCGTCTTGGTGAAGTATCCGGCCTAGAATGGTCAGACGTTGACTTTGAAAAAAACCATTTACAAGTTTGTCGAGCGTCCCAATATTTACCCGGACAAGGAATTTTCACGAAAGATCCCAAAAATGAAAGCAGTAAAAGAGTCATTGCAATGCCGGAGTTAGTCATGGACATCTTGAAACAATATAAGGTATGTCAGAATGAAGAACGCCTTAAGTGTGGAGATCGCTGGGAGGACCATAACCGTCTATTCACAAAATGGAATGGTAAACCTATTTTTCCCACAACTCCGTCAACCTGGTACCGCGAATTCAGAAGGAAGCATGAACTTCCAGACGTTAAGTTTCACGGTCTGAGGCACACCAATGCCTCCCTGCTGATCGGTCAGGGCGTGGATGTACAAACAGTCGCCACGCGGCTGGGACACACTAAGGCAACGACCACAACGAGCATATATAGCCATTTCCTGAAAAGGCCCGATCAAGAAGCAGCCGACAAACTTCAAAACCTTTTTAATAAAAAACCAATAGTAAAACCAAAAGAAGCATAAAATAATCGCATCGTCTGATTACCCAGACGATGCGATTATACTTTTAAAAGTTGGCTACTATTTGGCTACCAATAACACATTAAGTAGCCAATTATCACCTTTCGTTACTAAAGTATATAACTTCAAAACCCGCTTACACCAAGGCTTACAGCCATATACAAAATGTTAAAATAAGCTGAGTGTCGCTCTCCAAAACCGCTGATGGGAGTTCGACTCTCTCATCCCCTGCCAATTACTTCAAAAACTGTAACAAACACAGCTATATCAAGGGTTTACAGAGTTGGTAAGAAATTACCAGCTTTTTTCATGTTTTAGACCGTTACATTCTCAGTTAAGTGTGACCGCTGTTTTATTACAGGATAACGGTCTATCCTCCCAAAATAACAGGAGGTTAGCACTATGACCGCAAAGACTACTGCCACAAGGGTTACAGGGGTTAGAAGTTCACAGAAGAAATTAACAATGAGCGGTGATTTCCCAGATATCAAACCGTTGTCTGGAAATGAGAAAGAAACTGGCACTGAAAATGGTAACATAGAAGGCACTATTTCTATCGCAGAATTCATTGTAAAACAACAGGAATTTATGATTATAAAGAAGCTAGAAGGCTTGGCAGAACGCACTTTGAAGGATTATGACAGTCATTTCCGTTATCTCAACAAATGGATTCATCAAGAATATTTTGAAGGAATTATCGAACCAGCGGTCGCTTCAAACCGTTACCTTGAAAAAGGCTTAATTATGGCATATACAGGTTACATGATTTCCCATTTTAAACCTTGCACCATTAATCTCAGACTAAGGACAATGAAATGTTTTTTGAATTGGCTACACAGTGAAGGTCTTACAAAAGAGAGTATGGCTGTCAAGATTAAACTGGTGAAAGTTCCGAAAGATACCATTAAACCACTAACTCCATTTGAAGTAAAAAGGATATTCAAGACACTGGATTTATCCATTTACGCTGAATACCGAGATTTCTGTATGATGTTGGTTATGCTGGAATCAGGTGTGAGAGTTAATGAAGCTTGTAATATTATGCTATCTGACATTAACAAGCAAATTAGGCTACTGACGGTTAGAAGTGAGTTTGCTAAAACAAGAGAAGAACGACAACTGCCTGTTTCGGCAAAGACAATGAAGTATTTAGAAAGACTGATTCTCATAGCTGAAGAAAACGATGAACTCTACCTCTTTAATTCTTCATACGGTGGCAGGATGGGAACGCTACCGACCATAAAGAATTTTGAGAAATACGGTAAAAGGGCTGGCATTGACCACAGATGTACACCACATATCTTTAGACATACTATGGCTGTCAATTCTGTGAAGGCTGGAATGGACATATTCACTTTAATCTGCAACTTGATATCCCTTCAATTGAAACCGCGAATCATGTGTTGTCCTCTTTCAAGGAAAAATTTCATTTAGCAATTATTCGTATCAGAAATACTCGCTTCATTACAAATGATTTTAGTTTTTTCTTTTTCAGAATTGTTACTAATAGCATTTAATTCTCCTCCCAGGAGAATTATCAAAGTACTAATATATAGCCAGCTTATTAAAGCGATAACTCCACCTAAGCTTCCATAGACTTTTGTATAAGTGGCAAAGGTATTTACATAGAAAGAAAATAATAAAGAAGTAATTACCCAACCACCCGTTGCGAAAATAGTACCTACTATAACATTCTTAAAGCCTAACCTTCTATTCGGTACGTACTTATATAGTAAAGAGAAAGTAATTAACATTAAGGCAAGAGGGATAGCATATCGTAAAAATGACCAAATAATATCAAATAAAGTTGTTGCTCCTATTAACCCGAAGACATAGGATCCTATAACTTTTCCAAATACTATCATAAGAAATGCAGTTATTATTACAAGTGTTACACTAATGGTAGAAATGAGTGCAATAAAGCTAAGTTTAATAAACTTACGATTCTCCTTTACATCATAGGAATTATTAAGACCTCGTATAATAGCAGATATTCCTTGAGAAGCAGTCCAAAGACTCCCTATCATACCTAAAATTAAGAGAGTTATACTTTTAGCTTGTACAGTCTGTACTAACATATTTTTAACTAAAATAGCAGTATCATTAGGAAGAAAAGTATTAAAATTAGTAATTAACAATTCACTTGAAAGAGAGGTAAAGCTTAACAAGTTAATTAAGAAAAGTAAGAAAGGGAAAAAAGCTAATATCAAGTAATATGTGATTTGGGCACTCATTGCGGGTAAATCAGCCTCTTTATATCTAACTATTAATCGTTTTATATATTTACATATAATAGATCCTCTTAACTTTTCGAGCATAATTACTTCCCCCAATTCTCAAATTCATTCAGCTCTTATTTTTCCAGATCAACTATTTTGATTTCATAGTCACCAGCATCTTCACCAGTGTATTTGTTATAACGCATTTTAAATTTTTGAAAAACAAATTAAACTAGCACTTTACTAATCGTATAAATTGGAATCCCTAGAATCAATCCAACGACACTAAGTAACTCACCCATTACAAGTAACACAATAATAATTGTTAAGGGATGTATCTTAAAGATTTACCCATAATATTGGGTACTATGTCCCCTCTGTCAAGACAAAGATTTTCAGTTTGTTAGTGAACCAGATAATCCCAATTAGGTTGTGCTGACAACAGCACATTGTGGAACCCACTGTTATTTGATGGGTAGTTCGTTAGCGAAGTAGATCATAGAATTACATGATCTGATCTACTTAAGCAACTTTTCTGCCTAAGTAGACTTCTGATGGCGTCATGTAGTCATGTGTTTGATGTGGTCGTTCGGTATTGTATTCTTCGATGTATTCTCTGATTCCGGCTCTCAATGCTCTCGGAGTTAGATATTCATAAGGGTAGATTCGCTCAGTTTTCAGATTCCTGAACCATCGCTCAATGGGTTATGCGAACATTCGGATAAATCATAGAGCGCTTCTTTCGAAACTATAAATAGGAGCGTTTGTATCCGAAAGCTCCTCAGACCGTCTTCGAGTTGAAGCAAATGACCAAGAAGTATATGAAGCATTATAACTGGAACCGGCCACACCAATCACTGGAGTATGCTACTCCTGCCAGCATCTATTATGCTCAGGACGGCACGCAATATCAGGCAGTATAACAACATAGCTAAGTAAGAAAACAAGTCCGCTTGTGAAGAAAGGAGTTTATCTTAAAATTTTCAAAATCGTGTCTTGACAAGCGGGGGCATTACATCGAAACAAGATCTCTAAACGTGGTACACGGATTGGGAGAAGGATACTCATTCTTAAATTTCCTTATCTAAAATTACTTTACTCACAGTTAAGGGGCACTCTTACTCGAAGAAAAAGATACTTGTATCATATATGATAAACCTCGACCTTTTTAATTTGTCTTATACATAGTCGTTGTCTGACATTTCCGTATTGGCTGCCTCTATTCATAATGTTCTTTAACAGAGCCAAACCTTAAAAAAGTAAATTAGCTTAAACGACAAAAAGTGATAGTTGAGGGAAGTCCATTATTCAGGATTAATTTCTTAAGGTGTAACCGTTTTGGCTACACCTTTTGTGTTTTAAATAATGTATCTTGAGTTACTGCCCTTCTAAGGAAAGCTGAAAACTTTTCAGTACGTGAGTATCGAATATATATATAAAAATCTTTGAATGATTCCAGTGCAGAAAGTCTGAAATCAACGATCTCTGTCTGTGTGTGACCTAAATTACAAATTACTAGCTTTCCAGAGGCCGTGAACGTTGCAATATTCTCTAACTTCTACTACTTCATCTGATTTGACTGAAAATAAAGCTTCTGGTGCTTGATTTGGAGCTAATTCAGCTCTAAGCACTTGCTCCTTTGTTAAGACTTCGATAAATACAATGTAATGTTTTTTCTCCATCGGGTGAGCCACACTACCTACTTTAACCTTTATACCCCCGTCGACTGACTCAATCACGGGCACATGTTTCTCAAGACTTGCATCCCTAGTGCCTGCCTCTAGTTTATCCATTGGCTTGTTACAGCAGACCAATGAAGATGCTCCAGTATTAACAACTTCAATAGCATTTCCACAAATACTACATACATATAGTTCTCTAAGGTTCGTCATTAATTATGCCCTCCTTCTTTCTAACCTAATTTAGCGAATAATATTCGATGAAAGCCTAAAACTTCTTCCTACTTTAAAATCGAAATCTAACAACTGGATAAATACCACTGTTTCGCCTAACCATCTTAGAAACTCCATTTTGATTTTTTCCGTTTTGCTAAATAATTTATTCCTGATCTAATTACTTCACTCAATATTTGAACACCATCTACTGCTAAGTCAGTTTTTTCGGTCAGTTTGCCAGATGAATGACTTATATTTTTTTCAATAATTTCAGCAGTGGCCGCTATAGTTTGAACTCCTTCTTGTAACTCTCCAGTTATCGCTGAAATGTTAAAGGCTATTCCAGGTAAGGACGAAATGGTGTTATCAATATTATCCTTATTTTTATTCAAGGTGTTCTTAATATCTTTTAGTATGCTATTTATATTACTTGCTGTAATAACTAAGTAAACTAACAGCGTAATTCCTGCAACTAAAAGGATAAACGTTAAAACTTCATTAATTGATATGGTAACTGCCATAAACTCACCTTCTATCCTTCAAAATCTTTTTTTATAGTTTCCTCTGCATCTAGAAGGTTGTCTTTACCGTCCATAATATCACTTCTAACAGAATCAAGTTTTTTATTTCCTTCTTTGAACTTATCTTTGCCTTCTTTAACAAGCTCGTCTACTTTTTCCTTACCTTTTTCAACAGTTTCGAATACTTTGTCTTTAAATGTATCAAGTGACTTATTTATATCTTTAGATTTTGGAGCAATAAATAGTGACGTAACGGCTCCAGCTACAGCACCTAAGGCGACCGCTAAAGCTAGATCTTTAGCTCTTTCATTTCGTTTTTCTTTGTTGATAGCTTTAACTACATTTGTAACTAAAAACATATATTATCTCCTCCTGTATTTCTAATTTAGACAAATTATACCATAATTTTTTTTCAGTCAATAATAGTTCCTTAATTATCACTGAGTGTCTATATCATTTAGCACCAGACTATAACCGAATATCCCGAGAATAGCAACGATTGTCCATAACATACTTTATCATCCTTCCTTTATTAAGGTTGCAAATTATTTTGCAACCTTAATTCCCATTTACAAGTTATTACAAACAATACCATGAACTTATGACTTTTCTATTTCTTTTCTGTTTCTTTTCTGTTGTAACATGTGCGGGCTTACTTTGAGAAATATGGTTAATATAAAAAGGCCCCATCGCAAACGTTAAGGGCCGAATGAGGTAGGACGAGAGGTTTCTTGATCCACTTCCTTGCACTTTAGTGGTTCGTTTGCTTTTGGAAAGAAAACATAATCTTTTACTTCTTTAGAACCTCCCATTTTTTCTAGCTGATAAACGGCCTTTCGAGCTTGATCGGGAACACTCAGATGGGAACTGCTGGGTATTAAGAGAAGGGTGGCAGTTGCCAAGTACCTATCGCCCTATTCATTATGAGATTTAACACATTCCTTACACAAAGTTCATGGAAATATAACACACATAGTGTATGATAAGTACATAGTCAGTTAACCGTTAATTCGGGTTAATATACAGGCCACGTTTTTGAACATTATTCCTTCTTGCTTCCCCCTACTAGCGGGGGGATTTTTTGTAAATAATCTACTAAACTATCTTGAAAAGCATGAACTAGCCGAAAATGGAAATTATATTCAAAAGGACTCTGCAATGGTTTTCGACAATGACGAAAGAAGGAAGTGCACTTATGAAGGCAACAGGTATCGTAAGAAGAATTGATGATCTCCGCCGTGTCGTTATTCCAAGGGATCTCCTTCCCGAACTCTTCGTATTCGGGAAGGAGATCCCTTAGAGATTTATGTAGATCGGGGAGGGGAAGTCATCCTGAAGAAATATTCCCCTATCCGAGAATTAGGTGAATTTGCTCAAGAATATGCTGATTCGCTTTTTGAGACAACTGGGCATATTACTTGCATTGCAGATCGTGATACTATTATTGCAGTATCGGGAGCATCGAAGAAGGAGTATCTGAATAAAGCGCTAGGACCCGCCATAGAACAAGCCATGGAAGAAAGAATAACTATACATATTGACATTGAAGGGGAGCATGAAGTCATTGCCCCGGTTATTTTGCAAGGGGATCCTATCGGTGCTGTGATGCTCATGTCCAAAAATTCTGATATGAAGATGGGTCAGTTGGAGATTAAATCAGTCGAGACTGCCGCCGCTTTTTTAGCAAAGCAGATGGAACAATAACTTTAATCCTTTAAATATCACTAAGCACTATTTTACTTAATAAAAGATAAGTCGTATCTTGATAACTTTCAAGATATGGCTTATCTTATTTCCACTGAAGGAGGTTGTACTAAATTATGAGTGTTGAAAAAAGACTGCTTTTGGAAAAGCCAAAAAGCACAGGCAGAATTACTTGTGCTGTGCTATAAGTCGGATTAACTCTTCCGTCAGACAGTTTATTCAAACCACGTTCGATGTGGTAACCATTCTTCATATAGCTAACTAATTTTGCAAAGTAGTTTTTTCTCATTTAATCCTCTCTTCCCTCTGATTTTAGCAGAATGAGAGGTCTGACAAAAGCTTTAAAAGACTCCGAATTTGATACACTTTTGAGATTGGTGAAAATGCCAGTGAAATCAATGGTTTGACTGTGGTCTGTTGAACTGCAGCTAACCCTTGTTTGTCAGTGGCGCTATTTGCATAAGTAAGCCCTGTAGCGTTTAAAATGATTACTCCCAGCTTTCAAATCGCCCTAGGCCAGTTTACATTCTTACCCTCTTCGATAATTGACCATTCAGTAACTATATGATGATCCTCAATAACTGTAATCTCTTCATAATCCGGATCGATTCGTCCCCAAGTACCGACAATACAGTGACTCATAATTTCAGCATTTTCCCCAACAATCGTTTTTAGAAGGCGAGATCCAGTGTGAACCTTTGCGAACGGTAATAAAATAGAATCCATAATTTGTACACCTTTCCCCATTCAATCGAACTTATCCATCCATATTCAGGGACAATATGCCGATGCTTTTTTCTTAACTATTTCACAGTTAGCAGAGGAGTGTTAAATCTTAAATTTAATACAACCTTTAATCGGTATTCACAATTACTTCAAATCGTTTGAGAACATCCTCCCAGTTTACTAAGTTCCACCACGCCTCTACCCACTGTGCTCGCTTATTTTGATATTTTAGGTAATAAGCGTGTTCCCAAACGTCTATAGCTAAGAGTGGAATAACTCCCCACTGGCTGAGGTTCTGATGGTTTTCAGCTTGCAAAATTTCTAATTCTTTAAAGAATGGACTCCATACCAATAGGGTCCAGCCAGATCCCTCTACAGCCACTGCAGCAGCGGTAAACTGTTTCTTGAAATCGTCAAAGGAACCGAAGTCCTTAGTAATACGTTCAGCTAAGCTCTCTTGTGCCGTCTTGCCACCTCCAGGACGCATATTCTCCCAAAATAGCGTATGTAGTATATGTCCTGATCCATGAAAAGCCAATTCACGTTCCCAATGCTTAATGAGGGCATAATCCCCTTCAACTCTTGCATTCGCCAGTTTCCCTTCGGTGTGGTTGAACCCGTCCACATACGCTTTATGATGGATATCATGGTGGATTCTTACAGTAACCTCATCACAATAGGGTTCTAGTGCATTATATGCATATGGCAGTTCGGGTAATTGAAATGACAAATCAATCTCCTCCTTGTTATTGAACGCATCTTACGAACCTCGAAACTGAAATATCAAGGTAATTCTAACTTCTCCAAGCTTAGGAACTTTGACACAAGACGCTTTAACGTTAAAGAGCTTTTGTGAAATCCCTCCTAGCTTTAATAGCACTACTTGTCCTTTTTGATACTTCATATATATGTTTGTGGCAAAGTATTCTAGCGCCCTTGTGAGAGTGTTGGATTTTATTCCAAGAGCCTTCCATTCAAGCCTCTTGTCTATACCGCAAACCACCTCATAAGATTCCTTGGTCTGCTTGATGCTGATTATTGATGTGAAATGCGTGTACCCGTCTGATTGTAGCGCACAGGCTCCCAGTCCCATTCCCTCCTCCAACAGTAGAACATCGTCATGATAAACAAGTAGCCCCCTGTCAAGGCCTTTGGAAACTCCAGTTCCTAGATAGTCAGTCGACATTTCGAATTTTAGCATCTGAATATCTTCTTTCAGTTTTAGTTCCTAGTGGCAAATATAGGACCAGCCCGCCGCCTTTTTCCTAACTATTTCACGTCCACCAGACGAATCGATCGTCACGAAATTAAGTAGCTCATCTGTTTTTATCCCAAAATTGCGCATTGCATTGGCAAAGGCGCTTACACTTCTTTACTTAAGTTGCTAATAATAAATTGTTGCACTGCCTTCATTCTCTGGATGATCTATCAACCCTAAATTAAGTGGAGCAACAGCTAGTTTTAGAGCCTGTGTGCTTTGTTGCCACTCTGAGTTTATTAATGTTTTCCACTGTATGAGATCTCCATCTTTGCTGGATATTCGTTCTGACCACTCTCTCTCAGAGCACGTTTTAATGTCAATTTCAAAGGCCTTCTGAAACAACTTAACAAGCGATCTTTTGAGCAGTTCGATATCACTCGCCTCTCGTCTATGATAGTTGGTTCTCTCCAATTTGCTCCACTCCCTCTTTTAGTTTCCTTAGCTTCCAGCCCCTCAAAGTGATCCATAATTTTTGCCCAAATTCGTTGTGTTTCCTGGAATTCATGATAATGTTTTTTTACATTTTTATTGTATTTTTCCAACTCAGCTAGGACATTGATAAAATCTGGTTGATCAAAATAAGCACAGATTTTGGGCAAAGTCTCTTTCAGCTTCTCCCGCATCTCTTTAATCTTTTCCTGATAACAATCCGGTTGGGTGATATAGAGCAGCAAGGGCTTATAGCGTATCCAGCCGATGCAAGCATTGTAGAAACGAGTAGTGATTTGTTCTGTATTCGCTTTGATGAACTTTAGGTGAATGGGGAGTGCACCTTCTAAGAGATGATTATAAGTAGCAAACCCGTCATGGAAGGTGTAACAGGGCACGCGCAGTACTTTTCGATCACTGAGACAAGTACTTAAGAAGGTATCTTCCCCTCGGGCTCCTGGAGGGTTGTAAAACGGGAAAATACGACCTGGTTTGGTTAGGTTAATACACAAATTTGCACCCGAGATGAATTTAGCATGGTTTGTTTCTTGCACTTCTACAGCTTCGTTGCTCATCAGTATGTTTGTATCCGCGTAAGTTACTCCGCCGTTAATCATCACACTCTTCAAGGTATCCCAGTTTACGATATCATTGCTGATCGCTTCAATGAACGTACGGAAATTTGTTTCGGTCATCGTGTCATTGAATTCCATCGAAGGAATTGGGGATATATAGCCACAGTGATGACCATGTGTCATATCTGCTTGGTCGATATATCGCAGATGGTCTAGGAGAACATGCTGCCCTCCCCAAATGGCTGTTTTACGCGTATTAGTCACCGCCATCGGGTATTCATCGTCGTCTAAGAAGATTAGATAATCCATCTTATCCTTGATTGCGTTGTAGAGCACAGCATTACGTTTGCCTGCATAACCTCTGCCAAAAATCAAGCGTGCTTCGTTAAGATTGATCACGTCTTCTCGAATTAAATAGTCAATTTCTTCTTTACGAGAACTACTCCCAATAAACCGGGTACTTGCTATCTCCTTGACGAGTTCGGGATGGATATTGGTGTAATCCGTTTTTCTCGTTTTATTATACTTAAGGTCGTAGGCGACAAAAAGATTTAAACTGATCTGTTGATTTCCCATGAGTCCAGATTCCTTACAGGTGTGGATAGTGGTTCGAAGCACTTTTTGAAAGCTCTTTCTCCCTGTCGCAAAACCAATTCCAACTTTTACTTTGTTGCCCATTGTCATAGACTCACTTCCTAACCTGGTTTGACCACAGTTTATCTGTGACCTGGTCCATAAGACGGATTTTCACGAGAATCGTTTGTTTTTCAGCTTCTAATTCTGCAATGATAGGTCTAATGATCTTTACTTCTTTTCCACTGATTAAAGTGGAAAGAGTTTGCATCGTCAGTCCTCCCTTTTTTCAACCACCTGGCTACTGTACATCGATCTCAACTCTTCAGAAATTCCAGTAAATCGGCGTTGAGCTGGTCTTTATGCGTATCGGCGAGACCGTGTGGTGCACCTTCGTAGATCTTGAGGGTCGCGTTCTTGACTAGCTTTGATGAGCTTAGAGCAGCGGCTTCGATCGGCACGATCTGGTCGTCGTCGCCATGAAGGATCAGTGTTGGCACGTCGAACTTTTTGAGATCCTCTGTAAAATCTGTTTCGGAGAAGGCCTTGATACAGTCGTAGGTGTTCTTGTGACCGGCCTGCATTCCCTGTTGCCAAAACGAATCGATCATTCCCTTTGATACTTTAGCACCTGCCCGATTGGCCCCGAAGAATGGGCCACTAGCGAGGTCCTTATATAGTTGCGAACGGTCAGTAATTGAGCTAAGGCGAAGTCCGTCGAACACTTGAATAGGCAAACCCATCGGACTGGATTCTGTTTTCAGCATTAGGGGCGGGACTGCGGATATCAGAGCGGCTTTGTTCACCCTTCTCGTACCGTGGCGACCTATATAACGGGCAACTTCGCCACCACCTGCGGAGAACCCAATCAACGTAACGTTCTTAAGGTCGAGCGCTTCGATCAGCTCAGATAGGTCGTCTGCATAAGTATCCATCTCGTTACCGCTCCAGGTCTGACTCGACCGTCCATGTCCACGACGATCATGTGCAATGCAGCGATATCCATGGGAACCTAAGTACAACATTTGAGCCTCCCAGCTATCCGCATTGAGGGGCCAGCCGTGGCTAAACAAGACAGGCTGTCCCATTCCCCAATCCTTGTAATAAATCCGAGTACCATCTTTCATCGTAATTCTCATAATTATCTTCCTTTCGTTAGTTAAATCGTCCATAGTATATTATGAAATGATACCCTCATCCATAAGACTTAAGAAAGTTACTACTAATGCTACGTCGTCTATAAATGTATAAGATGTCTGATCAAGGTGCAGTTGCCGAAAGTTCACCAAGCATTCTGGCTAATGCCCGATTTATTCGCTTAGCTCTTACTTCACGTTGCAGATCAAATTTATATTAATTGAAGTTTCGGGCTATTCATGACTTACCGCTTAGGGACGAATATACGCCCAACCCGATGCTTGTTTTCTAACTATTTCACCGACACCAGATGGCACGATTGTTACAAACTCAAGCAATTCATCTTTCTTAATCTCAAAATTGCGCAAAGCATTGGCACAGGCGCAGATCATGACTTGTTTTTCTGCTAGTTCGTGGAGCAGTTCAATTTCACTACTACTTCTTAAAAGTATTTTCACCGCATCACTATTAGCCACCATTTCAATTGTTAGATTATCTCCTCCAATGTCATCAATTAAATTGTTTATGTTATGAAGCACTAAGCTGGCTTTACCCTGCTCATCGATGTGAAATACGACTTTGTACTTGTCCATAACTGTCCCTCCCAGTCCTTCCCTCGTTAAATCGATATGGCTTCTCATTGCAGAACGTAACAAATCAATAATTCCTTCAGCCGTTTATGCTTCCGAATTTACTCTCGAGATCTTTATTGCCAGCGACTTCACTAGACACTTGTTGTACTTCATTCCACAACCTATCATTAAGCGGTACTCGCTTTTCGCCTTGATTGACAAAGCGTTGTTCCAATTCCAAATTTGTTTCGCGCAACTCCATCTCCAGCACTTTGGATGCTGTAATATTAACAAAGGTGATAACCACCCCGTCTATTTTGTCCACTAAGGTGCGGTAAGGTAGAATTCGGGCGTTAAACCAACTTCCATTATTCGACTTGACATCTTTTTCAATTGTATTCTGCGTGTGTATCACCTCTTTAACATCCTCTGTTAGTTCAGGATAAAAAAGATCCGAAGCGATATCTGTGATGGGTCGACCAACGTCACTGGAAATCAGCTGAGAGACCACAGACATTTGGCTACTGATGCGTTTCACACACGACGAGTTATCCAAAAATAGGGTGGCGATCTTTGTACTGTCCAATAGATTTTTCATGTCCTTCGTGGCTACCGACAGGTCTTCTAACTTAACCTGCAATTCGAAATTGACTGTCTTGAGTTCTTCATTTAGAGATTGTATTTCTTCCTTGGTTGTGGTCAGTTCCTCGTTGGTCGACTGAAGCTCTTCGTTACTGGACTGCAATTCCTCACTGCTGGATTTAAGTTCCTCTTGAGATATTTGCATTTCAGTACTGGCATCATGCCACACCTGGTGAGTTTGCATCAGCTCGCGCTCCAATTCCGCCTCTCGCTGGCTGTTGGCAGAGATCCGTTCGGTTGGATTGATTGTTTTGACGACGTTCGTGGGGAGCACGTCGGTAAAAACAATCATGATCATCCCACGCAGCCCCTCTGGCTCTTTGAGCAGACTCACTGAGATGTCGACGATCTGCGACCCACCTTCGTTTTTCACGGTAGCGTTTTTGTATGTAACCGCTTCTTTTTGTCGAAGGGCTTTATAGAAGGTGTTACTCAGGTTATAGCTTAACCCATCACGGGCCATGGCAAAAATATTCCAGTTGACCTTGCCAGAAGCGGGTTCCAGGTACTTACCCGTACGCCCGGTGATGTAGAGGATATCACCTTTAGCGTTGACTAACACAGTCGTTGGAGAATAACACTGCAAAATCAATTTATCTGCTAGCAACTGTATATTAACCGGTGCCAACTGCTGCTTTATTTCAGATTTGGCTTGGGCAAAGGCGGTGGGGAATTCCACAGGTTCTATCACTGGTAGAGGTTGGAGTCGCTGATATATGTGCGAATTGCGCTCCATTGGCTTAAAACGATCGGTAAAGTTCACGACTGTCTCAGCACTGCCTAAAAACAAAAAGCCGTCAGGATTAAGACTATAGTGAAAAAGCGGCATGAGCTTTTTCTGTAATTCTGGAGTCAGGTAGATAAGCAGGTTGCGACAGGTCAATATATCAATCTTGGTAAATGGCGTGTCCCTAATCATGTTTTGCTGAGCAAAGATAATCATATCCCGAATGGTCTTGACCACCTGATAGCCACGATCTACCTTGGTGAAATACCGGCTAAGGCGCTCCGCCGACATATATTTCGCGATTTTGGCCGAGTAAACCCCCTCCCGAGCTTTATCAATAGCATCACGGTCTAAATCGGTAGCAAAAATTTGCATGGTAAAGTTTTGTGAAGGCTTTAATAGGTCCAAGACCTCTTTGAAGACAATAGCTAAGGAGTAAGCCTCCTCTCCGGTGGAACAGCCGGATACCCAGACCCGAAGCGTATCACCAGGTGCCCGCTCAGCCAAAAGTGCCGGTATAACTTTGTCCTTTAACAATTCCCACTCCTTCGGTTCGCGAAAAAAACACGTAACCCCGATTAAAAATTCCTTAAATAACAATTCCAGTTCCTGTGGATTTTCCTGCAAAAAGAGGACGTATGTGGCTATCTTGTCAATTTGATGGATACCCATTCGCCGCTCAATCCGACGATCTACTGTGGTTCTTTTATAGGACGAAAAATTATGACCTGTCCGTGACCGTAACAGACTCATAATACTGTCGTACGAACTCAGGACTTTATCTGCATGGTCCTGGTCCTGGTCCTGGACATCCATGTCGATTACCTGACTTTGCTCAAGAAAGGAGATTATCTTTGACGGTATCGTCTCCACTGTAGCTACAACGTCCGCTAAACCAGCCTCAATGGCACTACGAGGCATCTCATCAAATTTTGCCGAGGATGGTTCCTGGACAAAGACAGCTCCCCCTTTCTCTTTGATCGCTTTGAGTCCCGCTGTACCATCGGCACCCATGCCAGAGAGGATGACTCCAATACTGCTCTCCAGCTGGTCATTAGCCAGGGATATAAAAAAGAAATCTATGGGAAGATGCAGTGTGTGTGGCACACTAAAGTTAGAAAGATGTAGAACTCTATTTTGAATAGACATTTCCTTATTCGGCGGAATCACATAGACGCAGTCTTGTTGAACAAAGGTATTCTCCTTAACCTGAACAACTTTCATAGTGGTAGCACTTTGAAGTAACTGCACCAACTCACTCTTGCGTTTCTGCTCCATGTGCTGAACGATAACATAAGCCAAGCCGCTATTTGCAGGCACATTACCAAAGAAACCTAACAGAGCCTCCAGCCCACCTGCTGAAGCGCCAACGCCAACGATTTGAAAGGGTGACTTTGCAGTTTTTATTATGGCAGCATTATGCTCAGAATGTTGAGTCCTTCCATTTGTGTCAAGATGCTGATTCTCTTTCATATTAGCTCTCCATTTCATAGATTGCTTCTCACATCTGTGGGGGCGTATATGCCGTTCTGTTTCTTAGGTACATATATCGGACCAACCTGCAGCTTTCTTCTTAACTAATTCACCGCCACCTGAGAAATCAACCGTCAAAAATCAAGCAACTCATTTTTATGTATTCCAAAATTGCGCATCGCATTGGCGCAGGCGCTGAATAAAACTTGTTTTCCTGCTAACTCCTTTAGCAAGGGTCCAAATTCGCTCGTATTTCTCACAAACACCTTCAGTGCATCGCCATCGGTAACCAATTGGATCTCCAGGTTTTCTGCACCAATATCATTAATTTAATTACTAATATTAGCGAGCCCTACATCGACTTTAACCTGCTTAAACATATGAAACACCACTTTAAACTTATTCATAACTTTTGCCTTGAAGCACGGAGCAGAATTATTCGGATCGGTGCATCATTCATCGACTTCTCCCCTTATCCTTAATTTGTGCACAGGCATACTCACTACTTCATGCAAACAGCTTAAAAATCTACACTCTTTGGAGTTAGATCTCGTCGTTGGCGAGCCAAATTCTTGATAATGAAGGTATGAAACCGATCAGCATAATTAGGATAATTAATTTCATCTTTTAATCACCTTCTTAAATACTTGTTAACCAATATATTATTTGCTCTATCTAGGATGATAACAAAGAAAAATGCCATTATTATGGCATTATTCTTGTATTTAGGAGCTATTCTATTGACAAGCCTGCTTCTTGGTATTGTATAACTGATTCCAGTGCAGAAAGTCTGAAATCAACGATCTCTGTCTGTGTGTGATCTAAATTGCAAATTACTAGCTTTCCAGAGGCCGTGAACGTTGCAATATTCTCTAACTTCTACTACTTCATCTGATTTGACTGAAAATAAAGCTTCTGGTGCTTGATTTGGAGCTAATTCAGCTCTAAGCACTTGCTCCTTTGTTAAGACTTCGATAAATACAATGTAATGTTTTTTCTCCATCGGGTGAGCCACACTACCTACCTTCAAAATCTTCTTTTATAGTTTCCTCTGTATCTAGAAGGTTGTCTTTACGGTGCATAATATCACTTCTAACAGAATCAAGTTTTTTATTTCCTTCATCGAACTTATCTTTGCCTTCTTTAACAAGCTCGTCTACTTTTTCCTTACCTTTTTCAACAGTTTCGAATACTTTGTCTTTAAGGGCAGATCGGTTTTGGTACATCCAGGCCTAGTTTACGAAAAAATTGAATAAAATAACTTTATATCCCAGCTTACATGCGGAATGTAAAGTTATGCTTCAGATCTGTAACTTTCAAGATATTTGAATCTAACTAACGATGCCATAAAAAGAAGTTCTCTCTCAATTTTAATTGGCATTTGTTTAAGGTAGAGTGAAGATGACAACAGCAATTGCCGGCCAAACTTTACGGCCTTTTAGTCCGCTTCTTCGCCAGCTACCCAATAAGTAACCGAACCGGGCGCAACTGTAAATATCCCGTTTCCATCCCCATCAATGGTAATGGGTTGATTCTTGCCGCTCAGGTCTTTGTATGTCTTATTGACGTATTCTTTTCCGACGAAAAATGTCAATTCGCCGGCATCGCCGGTTGATATCAAAACGACAAGCTTATTTGGATGGTCGGCGTCACCGTGACGTATCCAACCAATTAATTTTTGGTTTGCAAAATAATCGTCCTGCTCGCCCCACGCATAAACCTGTCTAGCCATAAGCATTGCTTCGAGCTGGGGAGCGATCCCGGTGTACTTATTCTCGTTTATTCCTGCAGAATCGCCCCAAAAGACGCAGGGATATCCGTCTTTTCTCAAGAGGATCAACGAATATGCGATTACTTTAAACCACGACTCAACCCAGCTTTCCAGAGATTGACCGGGCTGCGAGTCGTGATTGTCCACAAATGTGACCGCCTTTTGTGGTTTTTCAGATACTAGCGATCCTTCATAAATTTTACGCATATCAAATTCCGAATTTTTTGAAGCCTCGTGAAAATTGTAATGAAGCGCAACGTCAAACAGATTTATGAGGTAATCGGTCTGTTCGAGGTAATAGTCGATCGTTCCCAGATCGTCTTTCCAATATTCACCGACAAAATAAAAGCCCGGATGCTTATCTGATATAGCTTTTGAAAGGTTCTCAATAAATTCTCTGGACACATGTTTTAAAGCGTCATAGCGGAAACCATCATAATGCAATTGGTCGATCATAAAATCGGAAACTTTTTGCAGCTCAGTCACGACGTCCGGATGCGCGGAATCTATATTGGCGCCCATAAGGTAGTCAAAATTTCCCAATTCAGAATCAGTATCTGCAGACCAGTTTTTATTCTCGCCGATAATCCGAAAGATGCCGCTTTTTTCATCGTAATCTACGCCGTTAAAATAAAAAAACCGCCACTCGAAATTGGAATACTTGCCGCCTCTGCCCGGAAATGAAAAAACCGTCCAGCCTTCTATATCATGCGCCTCGCCGACTTCTTCTGTACGATTTTGGGGATTAACTCTGACCGCTTTAAAAGTCTCTTTAAAATCCGCACCGCCCTTGTGATTAAAAACCATGTCTGCATAAACTTCTATCTTATGTTCGTGTAATGCATTGATACTAAGAACTAGTTCTTCTTTCGTTCCATATTTTGTGCGACGGTGTCTTTCTGGTCGAACTCTCCCAGATCCCAGAAATCGTAATTGCCATAACCGACGTCTGAATTGTTGATCCCTTTCGCTGCTGGTGGCATCCATACGCTTGTGATCCCCAATTTTGAAAGTTTTCCCGCTAGGTTTTTCAGGTTTTGATATAAGGTTCCGTCTGCTGGCAAATTCCACTCAAAAACCTGTATCATGACGCCATTTTTCATACACAGTACCTCTCTTTCTTTACTATTTTAACAATATGAACGCTATAATAAAAGTGAGCCAAGATTGAGGGAAACGCTAGGAAAAGAGTTAGCCACATGTAATTATAAAACCTGTATAATCAGAGAATTGAAAATCTGATTTTGTACTCTAGCTTGTTACAGGAGCTGTTGTAAATGGGCTGCCCTGGGGCACCCAGATTATTACTCGTAAATTGGATTGAATAACCAGATATTTTAGTCTATGATCGAAAGTTTACTCCATTGTTCACAAAGTTAACGGTACTTTATCGAGAGAAAACTCTTAGATAGCCTCGAACAAAAACATTTAAGGCATTTTCATCCTCGACAATCAAAAATTCAAGTTGACTCCGACTGTGTTAATGTTGGAATTTTTACAGTTACTCAAGGTAAATTCAATAATTCTATACTTACCACAAATAGAAACTGCAGGTTTTGCCCGCTTTCGAGTTTTCGCAGAGTGAAGTATGTGCGCTACGCCGACGATTGTGGGAGTCTTACGATTGGATAGAGCTTGTCTGAAGCAACGTAACCGCATACTAACTCTTCAGGGTTCTTCATGGTAATGCGAAACTTTGTTACTCATATCGGGCTATTTGTGTGCCCATCCCGCCAAAAGGTAAACAGAGTGTTTTTCGAATCTCTTGACAGTTTTGAAAATGTATTTTTGAGACAGTGATATTCCCAAAGTAAGCCTTCATTCATATTAAAGCTATAACATAGCGTGATCCAGTATCGTCTTTAAACCTGCATTCTCGGGAATATGTAACGAGGAAACCTTAAAATTCCAAGCATATAAGGATTTGAACCTTAATACTCTTTGTTTTAACCTAGTTGCATTTTATAATAATGTAACTAGGAACAGAGGTGATTCAGTGGCAGTCATCGTATTTCTTACCAAAAAAGACACGGGTATTACATATGCATATGAGTCTGTTTACTGGGATAAAGAAAAGCAGTAATCCCGTGCAAGGAGAAAACTCATCAGTAAAGTGTATCAAGAAACAGGTAAAATTGTTCCCACGAAAAAATCTCTTACATCGGAAGAAACGGATGCTCCCGAAAAAAGAGGACCAAAGACGACCGATCTTGCATAAAAGAGACCCTGGAAGTCACAATTATTATGTCTTCCAGGGTCTCTCATATATTTAATATCTTTTCGAATCGTTATGAGATACCGCCCACATAGTGTATTGCTTCCTAAGCAAACAAACTCTTGCTCTTCCGTAGTTAAATTGAGGGGAGTCCTATATTCAGTGCGAGTCGCAATGAAATTGTCCGAATTGTTCCCCGTTGTGTTAGCGATTAATCTTTCACGATAGAAAAATTATTTAACAATTTTTCTATCCCAATGTCTATGCTTTGATATCTCTTTTGCAATATGTCCTACACTTTTTATATTCAAAACTCCAGGTTCTTTTAGTTTCCAATCTTCTAACCAGTTTGCTGAATCTCCGAGAGGAGCAATTGTTTTAAAATGGCTAAAAGCGTCGTTTAAAAAGTCAGTACACTTTTTCTTAAACATAGGATCTGGTTTATTCCCTGACAGTACAACTACAGCATCATAAAGTACAGAGTCAGGTGTATCTACCTGATAATCAATCTTAAGTTTTTTACCATTCGAGATTTTTGGCATAGCTGTTTCGCAGGCACACCCTTCTTTCTTTAATAAATCCATAATATTTTTTGCTTCATTTTCAAAAGAATCCTCAGAAAGAAGTATAAGGACCTTTCTACCTTTAGCAGTAAATCTAGTGTTCATTTGGCTTAATGCTTCTGAAATATATTCAGGTTTCTTAACCTCTACATTTGGCACTGTACAGTTTAGTTTTTCGGCAACATACACTGCTAATTCTCTATCTATATTGGCTATCATATTAACAGTGTTTTGTCTTACCTGTTCAGTCTCACATTTATTTAATTCAAAAGAAATAGCATCTTTAATATGCTGCTTTTCAACTTCACTCATTGAATTATAGAACATTATAGCTTGAGAAAAATGATCATCAAAGCTTACACTTCTTTGTCTTATCTTATATCCTTCAACCTTCTCCGAATAATGTTTGTAATCATGTTCATCAGTTGATTCATGTGGATCATTATGTTTTAAAAAGTTGTTATGGTAACTTACTTGCCCAGGATTAATCGTCATCCTGTGCATTCCTTCTCTTTGATTATTGTGCACTGGAGCTATTGGTCTATTGATAGGTATTTCATTAAAGTTTGGTCCTCCAAGCCTTGAAATCTGTGTATCAAGATAAGAAAACAATCTAGTTTGAAGAAGAGGATCATTTGTAAAGTCTATTCCAGGAATTATGTGTCCTGGATGAAATGCTACTTGTTCAGTTTCAGTAAAAAAATTAACAGGATTTCTATTAAGTTGCATCTTTCCTATAATAGTGACTGGAACGATTTCTTCAGGTATAAGCTTTGTAGCGTCAAGAATATCTATTCCATATTTCAATTCATCTTCTTCAGGAATAATCTGAACTCCTACTTCCCACTCAGGAAATTCTCCCTTGTCTATGGCTTTCCAGAGATCTTTTCTGTGGAAATCCGGGTCTTTTCCAGAAATCTTTTGAGCTTCATCCCATACTAGCGAATGGACTCCAAGCACAGGCTTAAAATGATATTTAATGAAATGAGATTTTCCTTCTTCATTTATCCACCTAAAGGTATGAACTCCAAATCCTTCTATCATAGAAAGAGATCTTGGTATACCTCTGTCTGACATAACCCACATAAGCAGGTGGGCTGTTTCATGGTTTTGAGATATAAAGTCCCAAAAGGTATCATGGGCAGAAGAAGCTTGAGGCATATCATGATGGGGTTCCATCTTAGCTGCATGAATAAAGTCAGGAAACTTCATGCCGTCTTGAATGAAAAATACCGGCATATTGTTTCCCGCTATATCATAGTTCCCTTCTTCTGTATAGAACTTCATAGCAAAACCTCTAACATCTCTAACTGTATCAGCTGATCCCTTGTTTCCTACAACTTGAGAAAATCTCATAAAAAGGGGTGTTTCTTTTCCTTCTTTAGAAAACATAATAGCTTTTGTAAACTTACTCATATTCTTAGTAGCAGTAAATGTTCCATGAGCACCATGACCTCGTGCATGAACAATTCTTTCAGGAATTCTCTCATGATCAAAATGCGTCATTTTCTCTCTAAATTGAAAATCCTCAAGTAATGTAGGCCCTCTTTTCCCAGCAGTTAGAGACCTTTCATCTTCAGTTATTTTCATACCTGTATTTGTAGTTAGAATCTCACCTTCGTCATAAACTTTAAATTTTTCAAGCTGTTCTTGTTTCTTATCCATCTTTTTTTCACCTTCATTATTATCCTTCACAGTTAATCCTCCTTAAGTTAATATAAGTGACTTAATATATAAATATTAAGTCAAATTCAGAAGTTTACAAACCATAAAAAAGCCAATATTTTCGCGTAAAAAAGACACTCCATCTATCGTCTGAAAACAATGCCTTTAAGCCTGCATTCCCGAGCAAAGTGTAACTAGGTAGGTAATTCGACCCCTAACCATTTGTAAATTTCTTTTTGTTTACCAGTAAGCTCACTTATACGGCTTTGGCGACCTGGAACATC
>MCHG01000030.1_pt1 | contig 141072 bp, 139 predicted proteins | sample 787351 | NCBI WGS metagenome assembly MCHG01 (sample SAMN05430296, study PRJNA330682) | permafrost metagenome | biome: Cold desert; feature: permafrost; material: soil; isolation source: enrichment culture inoculated with soil incubated with H2/CO2 at 20 degrees... ... | reverse complement strand
TTGCTCAACCCACGCTGCGAGGCGTAACTAACCCAAGGACTCTGGTCGCCGCTGGATGAAAACTCAGAGGCACGTCAATGCCCAAAGGCTATCAAACCGAAATCGGGGAACTGGCCGATTCGATCTTCGCCGGGCAACGTCAGAGACTGTTGCTCGCGCGGGCTCTCTATCGGCAACCCGATGTCCTTGTCATGGATGAGGGCACTGCAAGCCTCGACGACGCGAACGAGAAGAGCATCACGAGCCTTGTCAGAGGTCTGTCGATCACGCGGCTGGTGGTCGCCCACCGGCCCGCCCTGCTGGAGGCGGCAGACAGCGTCTATCGACTTGAAAGCGGCCGCCTCGAGCAAGTCAGAACCCGATCCTCGGTGTGAACGGTGGCATGATCGGCACTGCCCTCTCTGTTCTTGATAGAGGTTCGGCTAAAGCGAGCATTGTAGTCCTTCACGAGACTGCCATCCGCCTTCGCTTCTGGCGTTTATCCACAACCTATCTACGCCTAGTGTTTCGGTAGCTAACGCGCCACCGCCCCCCCCCAACGCTTTTGGGCTTGCAACAGAAGCGCTGTCGCCGAGCGCAACACCCGCCTATCTCCAATTGCATTGTTTTTATCGTTAAATCAGCCATTTATGGCTGCAACGATTTCCAAACCTGTGCAGTCTCGGTAAAAAACGTAGAGCTCCAAATCGGTCTATGCTCGAGTTAGCTCCGGCCTACTTGAGGCCGGACCGCATTCATTCCGAGATAGCTCGCCGAATTGCAAAAGGGGCCGCTCGAAAGCGACCCCTTTAACCAACCAATTCCCTAGAGGAAATGGTCGGAGCGACAGGATTCGAACCTGCGACCCCTTGACCCCCAGTCAAGTGCGCTACCAGGCTGCGCCACGCTCCGAAGACGCTCCCTATAGAGGGCGATTTCGCTCTCCGCAAACGCTAAAACGCTCTTTGAACAACAAGTTCGCCTCAGCGCTGCAGAACGGCTTCAAGACGGGCCTTCGCCGACTCCAGGTCGGCCAAAACAGCGCCCAGACGCGCGGATGCGAAGGTTTGAGACGCCGCTGCGCCCAGCTCTTCCCGCTCGATATCCGAATCGATTTCCAGCGCCGTCGTCGGGTCGCCATAGGCGGCCAGACGGGCCATGCCCTGTTCCTTGTGCAGACGCTGGACGCCACGAATGGTCAGCCCCTCGTCGTGCAGGAGGCGCCGCACGGCCTTCAGGACGGTGATGTCCTCCGGGCGATAGAAACGACGCCCACCCGCGCGTTTCAGGGGGGCGATGAAGTCGAACTTTGTTTCCCAGAAGCGCAGGACGTGCTGCTGTGCGCCGACTTCGTCAGCGGCTTCGGAAATGGTGCGAAAGGCGTTCGGGCTTTTGGCCACTGCAGATCAGTCCTCGACGACCGCGTCGTGGACCCGGCTCTTCATGATTTGCGAAGCACGGAAGCTGATCACCCGACGCGGGTTGATCGCCGCCGGTTCGCCGGTCTTCGGGTTGCGGCCCATCCGGGCGCGCTTCTCGCGCACCTGAAAGACCCCGAAGCCAGACAGCTTCACCGTCTCGCCGCGCTCGAGTGATTCGACGACCAGTTCGAGCGTGCGCTCGACCAAGGTGGAGCATTCCTGGCGAGAAAGTCCCACCTCGTCATGCACCGCATCGCACAAATCCGCCCGGGTCAGGGTGTCTTGTCCCGTCACTGCGTCTCTCCGCTTTCAATCCGCACGCATAGAAGGGCAAAGTCGCCGCGAATCAAAGCCCTGAATGCAGATTAGAGACGGAAGGCGCAGGCGCCCCAGGTCAGACCGCCGCCCATGGCCTCGATCACCACCAGGTCGCCGCGCTTGATCCGCCCGTCCTTGATGGCCGCATCCATGGCCAGAGGGATCGACGCCGCCGAGGTGTTGGCGTGCAGAGCCACGGTCGAGACGACCTTGTTTTCGTCCAGTCCCAGTCGTTCGCCGACCCCGCGGATGATGCGCTGGTTGGCCTGGTGCGGCACGAACCAGTCGATCTCGGGGATCTCGACGCCCGCCGCTTCGGTCGCGCCAACAATGGCTTCGGCGATGTTGACGACCGCATGGCGGAAGACCTGATTGCCCAGCATCTTCAGATGGCCGACCGTGCCGGTCGTGGAAGGGCCGCCGTCGACATAGAGCATGTCCGACTTGGAGCCGTCGCAACGCAGGGCGAAGCCCAGCACGCCCTGATCGGCCTTGGTCCCCTGCCCTTCGCGCGGTTCGACGACGAAGGCGCCGGCGCCGTCGCCAAACAGAACGCAGGTGGTCCGGTCGCTCCAGTCCATCAGCCGGGTCATTTCCTCGGCGCCGATGACCAGGGCGCACTTGGCCATGCCGCGCGCGACGAAGCCGTCGGCCACGCTCATGGCGTAGACGAAGCCCGAGCAGACCGCCTGAACGTCGAAAGCGATGCCGACCGGCGCGCCCAGCTTGGCCTGCACGATGGCGGCGGTGGCGGGGAAGGTCTGGTCCGGGGTGGTGGTGGCGACGATGATCAGGTCGACGTCCGCTGCCGTCTTGCCCGCGTCAGCCAGGGCGCGGCGTGCGGCTTCGACGGCCAGATCGCTGGTCGGCTCGTCTTCGCGGGCCTGATGGCGTTGATGGATGCCGGTGCGCTCGACGATCCACTCGTCCGAGGTGTCGACGAACTTGGCCAGGTCGGCGTTGGTGACGACCTTCTCCGGCAGGAAGGAGCCGACGCCGGTCACGGCGCTACGGATGACGCTCACTGGTGGGTCTCCCCAAGGGTTTCGGCGGCGGGCGCGGGCTGCTCCAGGGCGGCGAGCCGTCCCAGGTTGGCCCCGACCTTGGCCATGTAGTCGCTGCGCGCCAGATCGACGGCGATGCGGATGGCGTTTCCATAGCCGCGCGGCGTGGCGCCGCCGTGGCTTTTCACGACGATGCCGTTCAGGCCCAGCAGAGGTCCCCCGTTGATGGCGTTGGGGTCGATCCTGGCGGCCATCCGCTTCAGCGCCGGCATGGCGATCAGGGCGCCCAGCTTGGCGATTGGACCGGAGGTCAGCGCCTCTTTCAGCAGACCCGAAATGAAGCGCGCCGTGCCTTCGGCGGTCTTCAGGGCGATATTGCCGGTAAAGCCGTCGGTGACGACCACGTCCACCGTGCCCTTGGCGATGTCATCGCCCTCGACAAAGCCGTGATAGTTCAGCGGAATACCGCCCTCGCGCAGGATGGCGTGGGCCTCGCGCACCTCGTCGTGGCCCTTCATGTCTTCGGAGCCGACGTTCAGCAGGCCTACCGTGGGCTTGGCCACGCCATGCACCGCCGACTGGAAGGCCTCGCCCATGATGGCGAATTCGATCAACTGCTTGGCGTCGCTGCCGATGTTGGCGCCGACATCCAGCACCGCCGTATAGCCGCGCGTCGTCGGCCAGCTGGCGACGATGGCCGGGCGTTCCAGCCCCGGCGCCGCCATGCGCAGCAGCAGCTTGGAGATGGCCATAAGGGCGCCGGTGTTGCCGGCGGAGACAGCCGCCGCCGCCTCGCCGGTCTTCACCGCCTCGATGGCGTTCCACAGGCTGGAGCCCTTGCCCCGGCGCATGGCCTGGGCCGGCTTTTCGTCCATAGCCACGACCTTGTCGGTGTGGCGCACGTCGCAGACGGCGTCGGTCAGGGCGCAGCGCGCCATCTCGGCGCGAATCGCCGCCTCGTCGCCATGCAGGAGGAAACGTACGCCCTCGCCGTCATGCCGCGAGAGATAGTCTTTCACGCCGCCGACCACGACCGAGGGACCGTGGTCCCCCCCCATGGCGTCAAGCGAGATCAGTGTTGGGGATGCCAAGTGGAAATGGACTCCGTCGCCGTCTTGTCGCGGCGCTTCATATAGGGATGCAGGACGCAAATGTCGCACCCTTGGGATGCTACCAGCCCGACGTCAGGTCAACCTTCGCCGGAACCGTCCTTGGATTTCAGGCTCTTAAGAACCGCGAAGGGCGAGATTTCGCCCGGCTCCTTGGGCTGTTCAAACACAGCTCCTGGCTTGCGCGGGAAGGGATCCAGGCTCAGCGCCAACTGTTCGACGGCGTATTGGCCCAAGTCCAGACTACCGCCTTCGATCTGATCCGCCGAATCGTCGTCCAGCTCCAGATCGATTTCGGCGTCCTCTTCGGGCTCGCGCTCGGTCGCCTCGACCATCTGCACAGAGAACTTGCGGTCAATGTGAACCGGCAGTGGGTCAAGGGTCAGACCGCAGGTCTGGACAGCGTCGGCCACGACGCGACCGTCAAGACGCCAGCCCGATACGGTAGGGACCAGGTTGATGTCCACTTCGAACAGGTCCAGCGCCTGTAAGTCCAGGGCGCGAACGATCCGCTTGATGGCGTCGGCGTCCGGCGTCAGGCGGCGCTGCACGCCCGCGCCGATGTGGTGCAGTCTCAGCGGCTCGCTGTAGGGCAGCGGGGGGAAGTCGTTCATGCGGTGATCTCCGCCCAGGCCGGAGCCTTGGACACGGTTTCAAACGACTGCGTCGACAGATTCTGACGCGAGGCCACGGCGTAACGCGCCAAAGCGTGTCCGGTCGCGGCGTCCTCGCTTTCATAGACGTTCTTGGCCAGGGCCGCAGCCATGGCGTCGACGTCCTCGGCGCGCAGTGGGCCTTCATAGGCGTTCATGCGGCCATAAAGAGACTCGCCCAGCTTGCGCATCTTCTTGCCGACCGACACGTCGCCAACGCCCAGTTCGCGCAGGGTGTTGTCCAGCGACGAGATATAGGTGTCGAACAGACGCTGCGCCGCCACCTCGCCACGCTCGCCGTCGCCCTTCAGGCGCAGAAACAGAATCAGGACGTGCAGGGTGTAGAGCTCGAACCGGGCATCGATCTGATCGGTCACGCCCAGCGAGGTGTAAAATTCAGGCTGGCGGGCCTGTCCGACCGCTAGGGCATACAGGGCGTCGCCCTGGCGTTCATCAGGTCGTTGTCGGAAGAGATTTCTAAGCATGAGCAACAGCCCCTTTTTCGCCGCGCCGTTGCACTAGGACGCAGCGCCGGTTAGGTCAAAGACCTTGTTATGCTGAGGCGGACGCGGATGCCCCGAATTACACCGATCTTCGCTGCTGTTGCGCTGGCCGCCGCTGCTGGCGCCTGCGCGCCGACCATCGCCACCCAGGGCTTCCAGGCGATCGACGCCAAGCCTCAGGATGTCGTGGCCGGCACGGACACCAAGGAAACCGTCCTGGCGCGCCTGGGCTCGCCCTCGACGACCTCGACCTTCGAACCCGACACAGTCTGGTACTATATGACCCAGATGACCGAGCGGTACACCTACAACAAGCCCCAGGTGTCGCAGCGCACGGTGACTGAGATCACCTTCAACAAGGCCGACGACAAGGTCGCCGCCGTCCGGACCCTGGGCCTGGAAGACGGTCGCCAGATCGCCATGGAGCGTCGCGAGACCCCGACCCGCGGTCGTCAGCTGACAATCCTGGAACAGCTGCTGGGCAACGTCGGTCGTGGCCAACTGCCCCGTACCGAGGACGACGTCCCCGGCCAGCGCCGCCCGGACTAAGGGCCGCCGCTTCACCCGCGCTGCCCTCTTCGGCCTCAAACCGCAGACGACCACGTCGCAGGCACAGGCCGCTAGGAATGACAAACGCCCCGGAGATTGCTCTCCGGGGCGTTCTTCGTTTCAGGCGAACCGAAGCCCTAGACGATCTTCCCGCTCGCCAGCACCGCCAGCAGCAGCAGGGCCACGATGTTGGTGATCTTGATCATCGGGTTCACCGCCGGGCCGGAGGTGTCCTTGTAGGGATCGCCCACAGTGTCGCCCGTGACCGCGGCCTTGTGTGCTTCAGAGCCCTTGCCGTGAACCACGCCGTTCTTGTCGGTGAAGCCTTCCTCGATCAGCTTCTTGGCGTTGTCCCAGGCCCCGCCGCCCGAGGTCATCGAGATGGCCACGAACAGGCCCGTCACGATCACCCCCATCAGCATGGCGCCCAGGGCGGCGAAGGCGTTGGCCTTGTCCGGCTGGATGAACAGCACCGCCACAAACAGGACGATCGGCGACAGCACCGGCAACAGGCTGGGCACGATCATCTCGCGGATGGCCGCACTGGTCAGGATGTCCACGGCCTTGCCGTATTCGGGCTTGGTCTCGAACGTCATGATGCCCGGGTTTTCGCGGAACTGACGGCGCACCTCGGCCACGACGGCCTCGGCGGCGCGTCCCACCGCCGTCATCGCCATGCCGCCGAACAGGAAGGGCAGCAGCCCCCCGAACAGCAGGCCGACCACGACGTAGGGGTTGGACAGGTCAAAGGCGACAGCGCCCAGTCCGTAGAAGAAGCTGCCCGGCGTCGCCTCGGCCGCAAAGTGCTTCAAGTCCTCCACATAGGCGGCGAACAGGACCAGCGCCCCCAGCCCGGCCGAACCGATGGCGTAGCCTTTGGTCACCGCCTTGGTGGTGTTGCCCACCGCATCCAGGGCATCGGTCGACACGCGAACGTCGGACGGAAGACCGGCCATTTCAGCGATGCCCCCGGCGTTGTCGGTGACAGGACCAAAGGCGTCCAGCGCCACGATCATCCCGGCCACGCCCAGCATGGTCGTGGTGGCGATGGCGATGCCGAACAGACCCGCCAGCTGGAAGGCCGCGATGATCCCAACGATGATGGTCAGCGCCGGCAGGGCCGTCGATTCCAGCGAAACCGCCAGACCCTGGATCACATTGGTGCCGTGCCCCGAGACCGAGGCGTTGGCCACCGACTTCACCGGCCGGAAGCCGGTGCCGGTATAGTATTCGGTGACGACCACGATGGCCCCCGTGACCAGCAGGCCGACCACGCCGGCCCAGAACAGGTTCATCGGCTGGATCAGCAGCCCGCTAGAGGTTTCTACCGCGCCCGGCACCAGTTGGTTGATGACCCACCAGACGGCGATGACAGACAGGACCCCTGTGACGATCAGGCCCTGATACAGGGCACCCATGATGTTGCCGCCCTTGCCCAGGCGGACAAAGAAGGAGCCGATGATCGAGGTCACGATGCAGATGCCGCAGATCGCCAGCGGCAGCAGCATCATCACTTCGACATAGGGCTGATTGCGGAAGAAGATGGCCGCCAGCACCATGGTCGCCACGGTCGTGACGGCATAGGTCTCGAACAGGTCGGCGGCCATGCCGGCGCAGTCGCCGACGTTGTCGCCCACATTGTCGGCAATGGTGGCGGCGTTGCGGGGATCGTCCTCGGGGATGCCCGCCTCGACCTTGCCGACCATGTCGCCGCCCACGTCGGCGCCCTTTGTGAAGATGCCGCCGCCCAGTCGCGCGAAGATGGAGATCAGCGAAGCGCCGAAGCCCAGGGCCACCAGACCGTCGACGACCGCGCGGCTGGTGGACTCAAAGCCCATGCCAAGCGTCATGAAGGCATAGTAGCCCGACACGCCCAGAAGCGCGCCGCCCGCCACGAACATGCCGGTGATGGCGCCCGAACGGAAGGCCAGGTCCAGCCCCTTGGCCAGGCTTTCAGACGCCGCCTGGGCCGTACGCACATTGGCCCGCACCGAAATCAGCATTCCGGCGAAACCGGCGGCGCCCGACAGCAGCGCCCCGATCAGGAACCCGAGCGCAGCCCAGGGCCCGATAAGCAAAAAGGCCGCGACCAAGATCACGACCCCCACCATACCAATCGTTGTGTACTGACGCTTCAGATAGGCCGAGGCCCCTTCCTGAATCGCCGCCGCGATTTCTCGCATCCTGTCGTTACCGGTACCGGCCTTCATCAGGACGGCGGTCTGGACAGCGCCGTACAGCACCCCCAGTACGCCAGCCGCGATGACCAGCCATAGATAGTTCGTCATGGCGTTTCCAAGCCCTTGTGCAACAAGCACACGGATCCTTGGCGCGGGCGGGCGTTTCGCCTCTCACCGCCTTCCGGTCCCCCCGTGCGCCTACGAACGCAACCTTACGTCCCCCGGGAATTGCGGCTCAACTGTGTCAAAAGCCAAGGCGTGACGCAACAGCGGTTTCCAAGTCTGGCTTTAGACGCCCTGCATCCCGGTCCGGCGACGGGGCGTTTGGCTGACGACCTCGACGCGAGTGACGGCGCCGCGCCCGATCAGGGTCGAGGCAGAGCGGATCAGGCTGGCGCTCAGCGCCGCCGTATCCAGCGCTACCCAGGTATTCGGCAGGACGAAGGGCGTGCGATGCCCGGCGCGGACCAGGGCGTCGCGCAGGTGAGCCTCCTTGGCCCGCACCGCCTCCACCGCATAGGCGGGGCCGAGGTGCAGTTTCAGCACGATAAAGACGTAGTTGCGCACCCGGCCGTCCGTGATGACAGGCAGCCCCATCCCTGGCAGGTTCAGGAAGGGGGCGGCGGCAGGTTCAGCCTTCTCGCTGGCGCGCGCGCCGCTGGCGACCGCCGAAACGGTCAGAAGGGCTCCAGCCTGGATCAGGGCGCGACGTTTCATGACGCCACCCTGCCCTCTCCCCGTTAGGATTCCGTTGCGGCCCTAGTCGTGGGTCCAGCCGATGCGCGTCGGTGTGATCGCCTGGCCGAGATGGCGCACCGCAATGCCCTTGCCTTCGACCACGCGGCCGATGCGGGTCAGGCGCAGATGGCGGCGCTCGGCCTCGCGACGCAGGACGTTCTCAGCCCCGGCGGGGACGGTCAGAATGATCTCATAATCGTCGCCGCCGGTGGCCAGCAGTTCCAGCGCGGCTTGAGTATCGACCCGGCTGTCCAACCAGGCCTGGGCGGCGGCCGACAGCGGCAGGACCTCGAGGTCGATCTCGACGCCGACCTTGCTGGCCTCGGCGATGTGACGCGCATCAGCCAGCAGGCCGTCAGAAACGTCGGCGCTGGCCGTGGCCAGTCCGCGTACGACCGTGGCGAACTCCACGCGCGGCATGGGGGTGCGATAAGCGGTCTCCAGCGCGTCCATCCGCTCCGGGTCCAACGTCAGCGTCGCCTGCGCCGCCTGAAGGCCCAGCCAGCCGTCGCCGATGGTGCCGGTGACGAAGACCAGGTCGCCCGGTCGCGCTCCGCCACGGCTGACGGTTGAGGAGGACGGCGCCCAGCCCATCATGGTGGCGGAAAAACTGGCCGGACCGGGCGTCTTGACCGTGTCGCCGCCCAGCAGGGCAATGTCGAAGATGGCTTGGTCGCGTCGCAGCCCGGCGACGAAGGCCTCGCGCTCGGGCCAGCCGCAGCGTTCGGACCAGTGGCAGGCCAGCAGATAGCCGAAGGGTTCGGCCCCCTTGGCGGCCAGGTCGGACAGGTTCACGCGCAGCAGCTTCTGCGCCACGGTGTCCAGAGGATCGTCGGGTAGGAAGTGGACGCCTTCGATGATGGCGTCCTTGGTCAGGATCAGATCATGCCCCGGACGCGAGGGCAGCACGGCCACGTCGTCGGCCAGCCCCCTCGCCCATTCCGGGTGCGCCAGCGGCTTCAGCAGCCGCTGGATGGTCTCGAATTCGCCAGCGACGTCAATCGCGGGCATCGCGCGCCACGCCGTCGAGCGCCGCGTTCACGAACTTCGCCTCTGCTTCATCGAAGAAGGCCTTAGCCAGCTCAACATACTCGTCGATCACGATCTCACGCGGCACGTCGGGCTTGAACTTCAACTCCCAGGCGCCGCAACGCAGCAGGGCGCGCAGGGTGGCGTCGAGGCGTTCCAGACGCCAGTTGGAGGCCAGACGCGCCTTGACGGCCTCGTCGATGCCGCGCTGATCCTCGACCACGCCGTGGACGATGTCCGAGAACCATTGCTCGTCAGCCTCGGCCAGGGGCGCGCCGTCGATATCGCCGTCGAAACGGTGATCACGGAATTCCTTGACGATGACGTCCACGCCCTCGCCCGCCAGTTCCATCTGGTACAGGGCCTGGACGGCGGCCAGACGGGCGACGGTGCGGGCCCGGCGCTGACGCGAGGTCAGTTGCGGCTCGGCGCGGGCTCTATCGGCCTCGGCCAGTTGGGCCATGACTTCGGCGACGGTGGCCGGGGTGGTGTTGGTCGGCTCGGTCACGAGGCCAGTCCTCCGCGCAAGCGCTTACGCAGCGCGATCAGGTCCAGACAGGCGCGAGCGGCGCCGCCGCCCTTGTCGCCTTCGCTCATCCGGGCGCGCGCCCAGGTTTGCTCTTCGTCCTCGGTCGTCAGGATGCCGTTGCCGATGGCCAGCCCCTTGAGGCCCAGATGCATGATGCCGGCGGCCGACTGATCCGAGACGATCTCGAAGTGGTAGGTCTCGCCGCGAATGATGCAGCCGAGCGCGACATAGCCGTCATAGCGCGGCGCGGTCGGGTAGCGGCCGGCCTCCTCGGCCAGAGCGATGGCGGTCGGAACCTCCAGGGCGCCGGGCACGGTGACGACGTCGAACTGCACGCCTTGCGCACGCAGGGCGTCCTTGGCCCCTTCCAGAAGGGCGTCAGCCAGATCGTCGTAGTAGCGCGCCTCTACGATGAGGACGCGGGTTGGGTCGTTCAGGATTGGTCTTCTCCGTCCATGTCGCGCCAGCCCACGATGCGCAGGCCGTAGCCTTCAAGCGCCGTCGGATTGGGCCGCGTCGAGCTCATCACGATCATATCTTTGACGCCGAGGTCGAGCAGAATCTGGGCGCCGACGCCATAGGCTTTCAGCGAACGATCCACCGCGGTCGGCTTGTCCGCCCCGCCCAGGCGCTCGGCCAGGCCATGCAGGCCGGGGTCGCGCAGGAAGACGACGACGCCGGGACCGTCGCTGGCGGCCAGGGCCTGCATCGCCTTGGGAATATAGTTCTGGCGCGCCTCGACATGGCCCAGCAGGTCGGCGGCGAAGTCGATCTGGTGCATGCGCACCACGGTCGGCTTGGTCGGGTCGATGTCGCCGCGCACCAGGGCGATGTGTTCGGCGCCCTCGATGGTGTTGCGGTAGAGGATCAGCTTGAACGGCCCGCCGTGGACGCTCTCGAACGGCGTCTCCAGCACCCGCTCGACAAAGCGCTCGGTGCGGCGGCGATAGGCGATCAGGTCGGCGATGGTGCCGATCTTCAGCCCATGCAGTTGGGCGAAGGCGATGAGGTCGGGCATCCGCGCCATCTCGCCATCGTCCTTGATGATCTCGCAGATCACGCCTGACGGATTCAGGCCGGCCATGCGGCTGATGTCGACAGCGGCCTCGGTGTGGCCGGCGCGGACCAGAACGCCGCCGTCTCGCGCGACCAGGGGGAAGATGTGACCCGGCGAGACGATGTCGTCCACGCCGCGCGTCGGGTCGGTCGCAACCTGGATCGTATGCGAACGGTCAGCGGCGGAGATGCCCGTGGTCACGCCCTCCTTGGCCTCGATCGAGACGGTGAAGGCGGTCTTCATGCTCTCGCGATTGTCGGCGGCCATCGGCGGCAGGCGCAGCTGTCGAGCCCGGTCGCCGGTCACGGCCAGGCAGACCAGGCCGCGCGCATAGCGGATCATGAAGTTGATCTGGTCCGGCGTGGCGAACTGGGCCGGAATGACGATGTCGCCCTCGTTCTCGCGATCCTCGGCGTCCACCAGGATGTAGGGGCGGCCGTTGCGGGCGTCCTCGAGAATGTCCTCGATCGGGCTGATCGGACTGTCGGTATTGTGGACGGCCAGTTTCATCATGCGGTCTCCTGCCACCGCGCGAGGTAGCGCGCCAGCATGTCGATCTCCAGGTTGACCTTGTCGCCGACCTTCAGGCCGCCGAGCGTGGTCGCATCCCACGTATGCGGAATGATGTTCAAGTCGAAGCGGCGCTCTTGCACCCCATTCACCGTCAGGGAAACCCCATCGACGGTGATTGAGCCCTTCGGCGCGATAAAACGGTGCAGAGGCGCCGGCGCCTCGACCACGATGCGGTGCGATCCGCCCTCGGGTGTGATCGAGATCACCTCGCCCAGACCATCGACGTGGCCAGAGACGATGTGGCCGCCCAGTTCGTCGCCCAGTTTCGCAGCGCGTTCCAGATTGACGCGGGTGTCCTCTGCCCAATCGCCCAGCTTGGTCTTGGACAGGGTCTCGCCGGAAACCTCGACAGCGAACCAGCCCTCGCCCTTTTCCGTGACGGTCAGGCAGCAGCCGGCGTGGCTGATGGAGGCCCCCAGGTCGATGGTCGCCGTGTCCCACACGGTTTCGATCTCATAGCGACGGTCGCGGTCGGTGTTGCGGACGCTGCGGACGCGGCCAATGTCGGTGACGATGCCGGTGAACATGAAAGCTCCGGTCCCTTCGGACCCAAAAAACAGAGTCTAATTAGTCTAATTCGTCTGAAATCAGCTGCCGAAGCGCGCGTAGCGTTCCCACAGATCGTCTCCGACAGGCTCGACGCCCAGACGACGGAACTTGGGGGCGTCGGCCAGCTTTGCAAGCGCCAGGGAGGCGACGCAGGGCCTGCCCTCCCCGCCCAGCAGGATCGGGGCGCGAAACCACTCGATAGCGTCCACCACGCCGGCCTGGATGAAGGAGGCGGCGACGCGACCGCCGCCCTCGATCAGCAGCGACGTGACGCCGCGCGCGGTCAGCGCGTCCAGAACGGCGGCGACGGCGGGACGGCCGTCATCGGATGCGACGACAACAACCTCGGCCTGGCCGACGGCGTGGGGCGCGGCGGTCGTCAGGATCAGGCTGTTTCCGGTCGCGACCTTGGCCGTCGAGGGGGTGCGCAGGCGACTGTCGAGGACGACGCGAAGCGGATGCGGCCCGGCATGGTCAGGCAGGCGCACCGTCAGTTTGGGATCGTCGGCCAGCACCGTCTCGACGCCGACCAGGATGGCGTCATGGGTCGCGCGCAGGCGGTGTCCCTGTTGGCGAGCTTCAGGCCCGGTGATCCACTGGCTTTCGCCGGAGGCCGTGGCGATGCGCGCGTCGAGCGACGTCGCCAGCTTCAGGGTGACGCGCGGACGCATCAGGCCTTGCCGGTGTCGTCGGAGCTCCCGTCGAAACCCTCGTCGCCGAGGAATTTGGCGAAGTCGCCGGTGTGGCGGAAGTCCTTGTAGACCGAGGCGTAGCGGACGTAGGCGACCTCATCGACCGACTTCAGCGCCTTCATGATGAAGTCGCCGACGATGCTGGACGGGATCTCGGTCTCGCCCAGGCTTTCCAGCTGGCGCACGATGCGGCTGACCAGCAGCTCGACCTGATCGGGCTGCACCGGGCGCTTGCGCAGGGCGATGCCCAGCGAGCGTTCCAGCTTGTCGCGGTCGAAGGGGGTGCGGCGGCCGTTCCGTTTCAGGATGACCAGTTCGCGCAGCTGCACCCGCTCGAAGGTGGTGAAGCGCCCGTTGCATTGCGGACAGGACCGACGGCGGCGGATGGCCGCGCCGTCGTCAGACGGGCGGCTGTCCTTGACCTGGGTGTCGGCGTTTCCGCAGAAGGGGCACTTCATCCAGTCGGTCCCTTAGCGATAGATCGGGAAGCGTGCGGTCAGCTCGCGCACCTGGGCGGCGACGCCCCCGACGACGGCCGGATCGGCTTCATCGCCGCCGTTCATCGACGAGACGACGTCGGCGATCCAGTGGCCGATCTGCTTGAACTCGGCCTCGCCGAAGCCGCGCGTGGTGCCGGCCGGGGTGCCCAGACGGACGCCCGAGGTGACGGTGAAGGGCGCGGTGTCGAACGGCACGCCGTTCTTGTTGCAGGTCATCAGCGCCTTCTCGAGTTCATGCTCGGTGGCCTTGCCGGTCACGCCCATGGGACGCAGGTCGACCAGCATCAGGTGGCTGTCGGTGCCGCCCGAGACGATGGCCAGGCCGCGCTCGATGAGGACGCCGGACAGGGCCTGGGCGTTCTTCACGACCTGCTGGGCGTAGCCCTTGAACTCGGGCTTCAGCGCCTCGCCGAAGGCCACGGCCTTGGCGGCGATGACGTGCTCCAGCGGGCCGCCCTGCAGGCCGGGGAAGACGGCCGAGTTGATCTTCTTGGCGATGTCGCCGTCGTTGGTCAGGATCATGCCGCCGCGGGGACCGCGCAGGGTCTTGTGCGTCGTGGTGGTGACGACGTGGGCGTGCGGCACCGGGTCGGGATAGGCGCCGCCGGCGATCAGGCCGGCGTAGTGGGCCATGTCCACCATCAGATAGGCGCCGACGCTGTCAGCGATCTCGCGGAAACGCTTGAAGTCGATGTGCCGCGAATAGGCCGAGGCGCCGGCCAGGATCAGCTTGGGCTTCTCCTTCTGGGCCATTTCGGCGACGTGGTCATAGTCGATCAGGTGGGTGTCTTCCGACACCTTGTAGGTCACGGGACGGAACCACTTGCCCGACTGGTTGGCGGGCGAGCCGTGGGTCAGGTGCCCGCCGCAGGCCAGATCCATGCCCAGGAAGGTGTCGCCGGGCTGCAGCAGGGTGAAGAAGACGGCCTGGTTGGCCTGAGCGCCCGAGTGAGGCTGGACGTTGGCGAAGGCGGCGCCGAACAGCTCCTTGGCGCGCTCGCGAGCCAGATCCTCGGTGACGTCCACGAACTCGCAGCCGCCATAGTAGCGACGGCCCGGGTAGCCCTCGGCGTATTTGTTGGTCAGGACCGAGCCTTGCGCGTCCAGCACCGCCTGCGAGACGATGTTTTCAGAAGCGATCAGCTCGATCTGCTCCTTCTGGCGGCCCAGTTCGCCCTGGATGCCCTTGAAGATCGCCGGATCGGCGTCGGCGAGGCTCTTGGAGAAGTAGGAGTCATGGGTGAAGGCGGTCACTGGCGGGCATCCCGAAGGCTGAGGGCGGAAACGGCGCTCCCTTCTAGGCCGCGCCGCCAGAAGCCACAACATCTAGTGGTCGCTGCGACCGATCAGCCCAATGGGAAAACACCGTTCGAAAGTGCGTGCGCGACGCGTTGCGAACCGCTATCATTCTGGCAACTGGTGGGGAATGAAGCACGATGAAACAGTTGATCGGGTACGCCGTTGCGGCCCTTTGCCTTCTGGCGACCCAGGCGGCTGCGGCCCCGGTCACCTATTACATCCAGAGCGAACCGTATGAGTCCGTCAGTAACTTCACAGCCTGCCCTCTCGGGGGCTGCACGGCGACCTACACGACATCGCACCGCGTTTCGGGTTCGATTACCTTCGTCGCGCCCTTCGAACCGAATCTGGCCGATGAAGACGTTGATGTGCGGATCGACAGCTTCTCGATCAGCGACGGGCAGAACACCTATACCGATGCTCAGTTCTTTGTGGACGTGTTTGCGCAATCCGCGAGGGTTTCGACGGACAGCGCCGGGAACCTGACGGCGTTCGAGTTCAAATTCGATAAGACCAACGGACAGCCCTATGGCGAGCTTTCCTACGCCGATCCGAAGGCCAAGGTATCCTATATCTGGATCAGCAGCGCGCCAGCGCCCGGCATGGTGGTCGCTGCGAGCAATAGCACATGTCAGCTTCGCGGCGACAACGTCAACGGCAACACCGGGGGCGCGGGCTGCATGATGGCCTACGACACCGACAGTCAGGGCGCCTCGAGCGCATCGGCCACAGGCGTCACCCTGTCGCTGACCCCTCCGCCCTCGCCGGTTGCGGTGCCGACCATGTCGGAATGGGCGATGATCCTGCTGAGCGTCTTGCTGGCCGGCGGGGCGGCCCTGAGTCTGCACCGCCGCCGTCGGGCGGTCTGACAGCAAAGGTCAGCGGCGGGTCGCCAGGGCGCGTTTCAGCTTGGCGATGGCGACCCGCTCGACCGCGCGCGGCTCCAGCGCCGGACCCATGGCGGAGACCTCGACGCCCGTAGCTGTGTGGACGGCGTTGCACTTCACATAGGTGCCGTTGCGGACGAACTCGACGATGACTTCGCCCAGTTCTGCGTTCTGCATCAGGCGGCGACCGGCTGCCGGGCCACGTTGCAGTGCGACCAGAGCTTGTCCATCGCGTCGACCAGCTGGTCGATCATGCCGTCGTCATGGTTCGGCGACGGGGTGAAGCGCAGGCGCTCGGTGCCCTTGGGCACGGTCGGATAGTTGATCGGCTGGACGTAGATGCCGAAATCTTCCAGCAGCATGTCCGAGATCAGCTTGCAGTGGACCGGGTTGCCGACATGCACCGGCACGATGTGGCTGACGCTGGGGAGGACCGGGATGCCGGCCTGGGTCAGGCGGCGTTTCAGGGTCTCGGCGCGTTCCTGATGGGCGTCGCGCAGTTCGGAGTGGGCCTTCAGGTGGCGCACCGAGGCCAAGGCCCCGGCGGTCAGGGCGGGCGGCAGGCTGGTGGTGAAGATGAAACCCGAGGCCCAGCTGCGCACCGCGTCCACGATCACCGCGTCGGCGGCGATATAGCCGCCCATGACGCCGATGGCCTTGCCCAGGGTGCATTCGACGATGTCGATGCCGTCCAGCAGGCCGTCGCGCTCGGCCACGCCAGCCCCGGTCGCGCCGTACAGGCCGACCGCGTGGACTTCGTCCAGATAGGTCATGGCGCCGTATTTCTTGGCCAGGGCGATGGTGCCGGCGATGTCGGCGATGTCGCCATCCATCGAATAGACGCTCTCGAAGGCGACCAGCTTGGGCGCAGCCAGCGGCGCGGCGGCCAGCAGTTCTTCGAGGTGTTCCAGGTCGTTGTGGCGGAAGATGTGGCGCGGACCGCCGCCGTGACGGATGCCCTCGATCATCGAGGCGTGGTTCAGCGCGTCCGAAAAGATGATCAGGCCCGGCAGAATCTTCTGCAAGGTCGACAGCGTCGCCTCATTGGCCACATAGCCCGAGGTGAACAGCAGGGCCGCTTCCTTCTGGTGCCAGCTGGCCAGCTCGGCTTCCAGATCGACCGCCGAACGGGTGGTGCCGGAAATGTTGCGGGTGCCGCCGGCGCCGGCGCCCACGGCGTCGATCTCGGCCTTCATGGCGTCCAGAACCACCGGATGCTGGCCCATGCCCAGATAGTCGTTGGAGCACCAGACCACGACGTCCTGTTCGGAACCGTCGTCGCGGCGGCGCACCGCTTGCGGGAACTGGCCGCGCACGCGCTTCAGATCGGCGAAGACGCGATAGCGGCCTTCGCTGCGAACCTGCTCGACAGAGCTTTGAAAGGCGGACTTATAGTCGAACAAGGCGCTAGTTCTTTCGCTTATACAGCTTTCCGCGCCTAATTGCGCTCGCCGCTCAGCGTTGTCCATGTTCAGAGCCGGACAAAACGTCCCAACCCCTTAATTGATAACGGTTCTCATGTTGTGGCCCGCGGTCGTCGGCCCTGCGGGACCTCCCGACCCGACGCGGGCTGTTGCAGTCCTTTCCTCCCTGTCGCGCAGCGATGGGGAGGTGGCGCGGGCGCGAAGCGCACGTGACGGAGGGGGCGACTCGACGGCTGACGTCTGCGCCGCCCCCTCCACCGCTACGCGGTCCCCCTCCCCATGAAATGGGGAGGAAAGAAGACCCTACTGAGCCAGCGTATCCAGGCGCCCGCGCAGCATCTGCACCATGGCGGAGAAGTCCTTGCCGCCGTAGCCGAGGCCGTTGAACAGGGCGTAGAGGGCCTCGGCCTGGGCGCCGAGCGGGGTGGTGGCGCCGGCCTTGGCGGCGGCGTCCTGAGCCAGCTTCAGGTCCTTCAGCATCATGGCGGTGGCGAAACCGCCTTCATAGTCGCGGTTCGACGGGGCGGTCGGGACCGGGCCGGCCCAGGGGTAATAGTTGCTGACGCTCCAGCACTGGCCCGAGGACTTGGAGGCGATCTCGAAGAAGCGTTCCGGCTCCAGACCCAGCTTCTCGGCCAAGGCGATGGCCTCGCAGGTGCCAACCATCGAAATGCCCAGCAGCATGTTGTTGCAGATCTTGGCGGCTTGCCCGGCGCCGTGGTCGCCCGCGCGGATGGTGATGCGGCTCATCGGGTCCAGCGCCGGTTCGACGCGGGCGAAGTCGGCCTCGTCGCAGCCGACCATGAAGGCCAGGGTGCCCGCGTCGGCGGCGGCGGTGCCGCCCGAGACGGGGGCGTCGGCGAAGGCGTAGCCCGCCTCCTTGGCCAGACCGGCGACCTTGCGCGCCGTCTCCACGTCGATGGTCGAGCAGTCCAGCAGCAGGGCGGCGGACGGCGCCGCGCCGATGATCTGCTCGGAATAGACGCTCAGCACGTGCGGCCCGGCGGGCAGCATGGTGATGACGATCTCGGCGTCCTTGACCGCCTCGGCGACCGAGCTGACCGTGCGGCACCCGGCCTCGGCAGCGCGTTCCAGCGCGGCGGGCGACAGGTCGAAGGCGGCGACGTCATGCCCGGCCTTGGCCTGATTGGCGGCCATGCCGCCGCCCATGTTGCCGAGACCGATGAAGGCGATGCGAGTCATCTGAGGCGTTTCCCTTATGGATTTTGCGGCAGGGTTAGCGCCCCCCGCTCCGCTTCGCCAGTCACCAAATCGAGACGGTTCAGCCTGGCTTTCTGAAGCGCAGCATGAACTGGCTGGTGTGGCCGCGAATGGATGGATCGAAGACATTGGCGGTCAGCGGGTCGTCGGTGCGGACCAGCAGATCGCTGGACCCATCCAGCACGAAGCCCGCCGCCTCGACCTCGCGCCGAACCTGATCCACGTCGATACGGTGCAGGGTGTCGGGCGCGTAGGGTCCGGCCCCTGTCGCGGCGGCATGGTCGATGATGACGTAAAGGCCGCCCGGCTTCAGCGCCCGATAGGCCGCGGCGTTGACCTTGTCTGCCGTGTCCTCGGGGAAGGCCGCCAGATGGAGGTCGTGATAGTTCTGGGCGGTGAAGATCAGGTCCAGACCGCGCGGCCAGGCCGGATCGCCGATCGATCCGCTGAGCGCCTTGACGTTCTCCAGGGCGGCGGCGGCGGCCAGAGCCTCGGCGTAGCTGGCCTGGAAGCCGATGAACTCGGCCGGTTGCCAGGCGACGACCTGCCCCTCTGGCCCGACGGCCGCCGAGAACAGGCGGGTGAAGTAGCCGCCGCCCATGATCATGTCGCCGATCTTCTGACCCGGCTCGACCCGGGCGAAGGCCAGGGTTTGGGCGGCGTGGCGGGCCGCGTCGCGGTCCACATCGGCGGCGGTGCGGATCGGGCTGGCCAGGGCGTCTTCGTAGGCCTGCGACGCGGTCTGGGCGACGGCCCCCGAAGCGAAGATCATGGACGATGTCGCCGCCAATGAGGCGGCGACAATGAAAGCAAGGAAGGGACGCATGGCTGATCCTCCTGTGATTTCAGCCGGTTCAGCCCGGCTTGCGGAACCGATAGACGAACTGGTCGGTCTTGCCGCGAATGGCTTCGTCAAAGACGTTCAACGTGTGGTCGTCCGCCGGGTTCGCAACAGCCATGGTCTCGCCGTCGAAGACGAAGCCGGCGGCCTCGACTTCCTTGCGCAGTTGCGCGCCCTCGATGCGGTGCAGGGTCTCGACGGCGGTGTTGGCGGCGCCGGGCGCGGCCTGATGGTCGATGACCACGAACAGGCCGCCGGGCTTCAGCGCCTTGAAGATGTCGGCGTTCATCTTGGCCACGTCCACGCCGAAACGGGGGATGTGGAAGTCGTGGTATTCCTGACTCATGAAGACCACGTCCAGGGGCTGATCGAAGGCCATGGCGTCCAGGTCGCCGTTGACACGGCTGACGTTGGGATAGGCGGCGACCAGGGCGTCGGCGCGCGGGTTCTCGCGCTCGGCGGTGCGGTTGGGCACGAAAGCGTAGACGTGACCGCCCTCGCCCACCACGCGCGCGAACAGGCGGGTGAAATAGCCGGCGCCGGGGCGGATGTCGGCGATCTTCTGGCCCGGCTTCACCTGGGCGAAGGCCAGCATCTCGGCGGGATGACGCAGCGGATCGCGGGCGACCTCGTCGGCGGGGCGCAGGGGGTCAGCAACGGCGCTCTGATAGGCGGCGGGCGCGGCGTTCTGGGCCAGAACCGGCGGAGCGGCGGCGACCAGCAGGGCCGAAAGAGTAGCGGCGAGCAGGCGGGACTTCATGGGGCGACCTCCGGGAAAGCTGGGCCGCATAAGGCGCGTGTCCGGGACGGCTGACAAGCCATCCCGGACAGTCCGATCAGCCCGCCATCGACGTGGGCGACTGCTTCTCCTTAAGCGTCACTAGTTCCTCGGCCATGGTCGGGTGGACGGCGCAGGTGGCGTCCCACTGGGCCTTGGTCAGGCCGGCCTTCACGGCGATGGCGGCCAGCTGGATCATCTCCGGGCTTTCCGGGCCGACGATGTGGACGCCGACGACACGCTGGCTGTCGGCGTCGACCACCAGCTTCATCAGCACCCGCTCGTCCGAGCCGGTGAAGGCGTACTTCATCGGACGGAAGCGGGTCACATAGACATCGACGCCCGCCGAGCAGGCGCGGCGCGCCTCATGCTCAGTCAGGCCGACGACGCCGACCGGCGGCTGGCTGAAGACGGCGGTGGCGATGGCTTCGTAGTCGAAGTGCTGAGGGTTGTTCTTATAGACCGTCTCGTGGAAGGCGACGGCCTCGCGGATGGCGACGGGGGTCAGGTTCATGCGGTCGGTCACGTCGCCGATGGCCCAGATGTTGTCGGCCGAGGTCTTCGAATAGTCGTCGACCTTGATCGCGCCCTGGTCGTTCAGCTCGACGCCCGCGTTCTCCAAGCCCAGATCCTTGACATGGGGAACGCGACCCGTGGCGAACATGACCACGTCGGTTTCCAGCGTCATGCCGTTTTCCAGATGGTTGACCAGGCCGCTTTCGGTCTTCTCGATCGAGGCGTGCTGGCAGCCCAGGATGACCTTGACGCCGCGCTTCTCGATCTCGCCCGCCAGATGGGCGCGCACGTCGTCGTCGAAGCCGCGCAGGATGTTGGGGCCGCGATAGATCAGGGTCGTCTCGACGCCCAGACCGGCGAAGATGCCCGCGAACTCGACCGCGATATAACCGCCGCCCGCGATCAGGATGCGTTTCGGCAGTTCCGGCAGGTGGAAGGCTTCTTCGGAGGTGATGGCGTGTTCCACGCCCGGCAGATCCTCGGGCTTCCACGGACGGCCGCCGGTGGCGATCAGGATCTTCTCGGCGGTGAAGGTCTGATTCTTGCCGACAATCTCGACCGTGTGGGCGTCCTTCATCACGGCGCGACCGTGGACCAGATCAACGCCCGCCTTGCCCAGGTTGGCGGCGTAGATGCCCGACAGGCGGGCGATCTCGACGTCCTTGGCCTGCAGGAAGGTCGGCCAGTCGAACTTGGCGTTATCGAAGGACCAGCCATAGCCCTCGGCGATCTCCAGGGCGTGGCTGACCTCGGAGGCCATGACCATGAACTTCTTGGGCACGCAGCCGCGGATGACGCAGGTGCCGCCGACCCGATACTCCTCGGCCACGGCCACCTTCTTGCCGCCCAGAGCGGTCAGGCGCGCCGCCCGCACCCCGCCCGAACCGGCGCCGATGACAAAGAGGTCGTAGTCGTAGATCGTGGTCATCGGGGCTCCGGGATCGGACGAAAAAGCGGGTCTGAATGGTCTGAATGGTCTGAAAGCCGCACGGCTGAGCCGTAGCGCACGTCCGATTTAGGTGTCGCAGCGCTCCGGGGCAATCATCAGCTCGAGGCATGGTCGCGCGAGCATCAAAGCTTGATCGCGATTGACCACACGATCCGTTTCAAAAAACTCCGAGATATGAAATCTGTTTGGTTTGGGCTAAACAGATAGGCTCAAACGCCCCACTCTTGGAGAAGACGGTCATGATTGCTCAAGTGCTAGCCGCATTGTTCGCCACTGGAGCACTGTCCGAAAGCCAAGCCTCATCGCAACCGCAGATTTCAACTCCGGAAAGTGAACGGGCCGTTCAACTGGATGATCTCGAGGTGACAGGCAGGCGAATGGATTCGCTGATCCGGTCATTTGTTGATGAAGTCGCCGCTCCCAATGCAGGCCGTGGGATAGCGCGCTGGGACGGGAGCATCTGTGTCGGAGTAGCTAACCTTCGCGGCGATGCGGCACGTTATATCGTTGATCGTGTTTCCACTGTCGCTGAAGATGTCGGACTGACGCCGGGAACCCCTGGGTGCAGCCCGAATCTTATGATCATCGCTACGGACGACGGCGGTACACTGGCCGCTCATATGGTTGATAGCCATAAGCGCGCCCTTCGTATGGGGGGAACCGGAATGGATCGGGGCGGCGCCGCCCTGCGTCGTTTCCAGGAAACAGACCGGCCGGTCCGATGGTGGCAAGTCAGCATGCCCATCAACTCTGAAACCGGCCAACGGGCAATCAGTTTGCCGGGCGAGTGTCAGGCCCCATGCACCAGTCCAGTGGATTACGCGCCGGCAATCAGCACGTTCTCAGCTTCAAGACTGAGAACGCAGATCGTCGACAACATCTTCCGCACCATCGTCATTCTGGACGTCGATGACATCAGCCAAGTCAGCATTACCCAACTGGCGGATTATATCGCCATGGTCTCACTGGCGCAGATCGACCCCGAGGCTGACACTAGCGCCTACGCCTCGATCCTGAACGTCTTCGATGATGCGTCAATTTCGCTCGGCCTGACCGAATGGGACAAGGCTTATCTGAGCGGATTGTATAACGCTGAGCGATCACAGAAGAACATGCGTTCGGGTAAGACAGAAATCGCCGCCTCCATTCAACGAGCCCATACGCGACTGGTTGACCGCGCGGAACAAGAAGCCGCCCCTGAAGACGCGCCTAGGGATTAATCATCTCGAACCCGTCGTCCGTGCCGATGATGGCCAGGTCGGTGAGGTCGAGGAAGAGGCCATGCTCGACCACGCCGGTCAGGCTCTTGAGGTCGGCGGCGAGGCGGGCCGGGTCAGCGATGACCTTGCAGGCGGCGTCATAGATCAGGTTGCCGCCGTCGGTGCGGATCAGGCCGCGGTCGGCCTGGCGGACGCGGGCGGGCATGGGGATGTCGTGGTCGGCGAGGACGTCGGCGATGCGGTTGGCGGTCGTCTTGTGACCGAAGGCGACAACCTCGATCGGCAGGGGGAAGGTCCCCAGCGCCGGGACCACCTTGGCCGCGTCGGCGATGCAGATGCAGCGTTCCGACGCCTCCCACACCAGCTTCTCGCGCAACAGGGCCGCGCCGCCGCCCTTGATGAGGGCGAGGCCCGGGCCGATCTCGTCAGCGCCGTCGACGGTCAGGTCGATGCGGGGGGTGTCTTCCAGCGTCGACAGGGTCAGACCCAGCTCGCGCGCCAGATCGGCGGTGCGCTCCGATGTCGGGACGCAGCGCAGGTCCGGCAGGTTGCGCGCCGCCAGGGCCTTCACGAACCAGGCGGCGGTGGAACCGGTGCCCAGACCGACCACCATGCCGGCCTCGACATAGGCGGCGGCGGCTTCGCCGGCGTTCTTCTTCTGCAGGTCGCTCATTTCGCTGCCTTCTTTGCGCGCATCGTGGCCATGAAGCGGGCGGCCCAGCCCGCCTTCGTCGTCTGCTGACCGCGCGCCAGGGCCAGATCGCCCGGCGCCACGTCCTTCGTCACCACAGAGCCGGAGCCGACCATGGCGCCCGCGCCGATGGTCACAGGCGCGACCAGCGACGAGTTGGAGCCGACGAAGGCCCCCTCGCCCACCGTGGTCCGGTGTTTGAAGAAGCCGTCGTAATTACAGAAGATGGTCCCGGCGCCGATGTTGGCTTTCGCCCCGACATGACCGTCGCCGAGATAGGCCAGGTGGTTGGCCTTGGCGCCCGCGTCCATGCGGACGTTCTTGACCTCGACGAAGTTGCCGACCTTGACGCCCTCGCCCAGATCCGCGCCGGGGCGCAGACGGGCGTAGGGGCCGACCTCGGCCTTGGTCGCGACCTTGGCGCCCTCGATGTGGCTGAAGCTGCGGATGCGCGCGCCCTCGGCCACCACCGCGCCGGGACCGAAGACGACGAAGGGCTCGATGGTCGTGCCGGCGCCGATAGCCGTGTCCCAGGCGAAGTGGACGGTTTCTGGGGCCGACATGGTCACGCCCGCCGCGAGGAAATGCTCGCGCTGGGTCGACTGGAACAGGGCCTCGGCCTGAGCCAGTTCGCCTTGCGCGTTGACGCCCATGACCGAGTCCTCGGCGGCGAAGACGGCGCGGGTCGGGGCGCCGCGCTTGCGGGCCAGCTCGACCACGTCGGTCAGGTAGTATTCGCCCTTGGCGTTGTCGTTCTTCACCTCGGCCAGCAGGTCGAACAGCAGGCCGACCGGGGCGGCCATGACGCCGGAGTTGCAGGCGGTGATCGCCAGAACATCCTCGGACGCCTCCTTGGCCTCGGTGATGGCCAGAAGGTCGTCGCCGTCGAGGATCAGACGGCCGTAGGCGCCGGGGTCGCGCGCCTCGAAGCCGATGACGGTGACGCCTTCATGGCCATCAGCGAAGACCGGCTCGATGTCGGCGGCCTTCAGCAAGGGCACGTCGCCATAGGTCACGACCACATGGCCGATGAAGTCGCCCAGCACGGCCTCGGCGGCGCGCACGGCGTGGCCGGTGCCGAGCGGCGGGTCCTGAACGGCGATGGCGTCCTCGCCCAGACGGCGCACGACGTGGTCGCGGACTTCGGGCGAATGGCTCCCGACCACCACCACGATGCGCTCGCAGCCCAGGGCCTCGGCGGCGTCGATGGCGTGATCCAGCATGGCGCGCTGGCCGACCGGGTGCAGCACCTTGGGGAGCGGCGACTTCATCCGCGTGCCTTGGCCTGCGGCAAGGATGATGGCGGCCCTGGGATGACTGTGGGGATGGTGTGCGGTCATGAATCGATCCGGCGGCTTGTCGTCTAGCGCGATCTAGCCCATTGCCGGGGCCTGCGCGAGCCGGGAGACGACATGAGCATCGAACGCGATCTGGAAGGCTGGACCATCGCCTTCGACCTGGACGGGACACTGGTGGACTCGGCGCCCGATCTGATCGGCACGCTGAACCGGATGCTGGCGCAATATGAGTTGCCGCCCGTGCCCATGTCCTCGGCCCGGCATCTGGTCGGGCACGGGGCCATGGCCCTGTTGCGTCACGGCTTCATGGAGGCGGGCGCGGCCTGGGACGAAGCCCATGCGCCCGGCCTGTTCGAGCGCTTCATCGAAGACTATCTGGCCCACATCGCCGACGAGAGCACCGTGTTTGACGGCGTGGTCCCGGCGCTGGAGCGGCTGGCCGCGCGCGGCGCCATCCTGTGCGTCGCCACCAACAAGCGCACCGACCTGTCGGTGGCCTTGATCGAGGCGCTGGACCTGACGAAGCACTTCGCCTTCATCGCCGGACCGGACGCGGTCTCGGCCCGCAAGCCCAGCGGGACGCATATCCATGAGGCGGTGCAGAAGGCGGGCGGCGATCCGGCGCGCTGCGTCATGGTCGGCGACAGCACGACGGACACCAAGGCGGCCAAGGACGCCGGCGTGCCCTGCATCGTCGTCGGCTTTGGCTACAACGACGTGCCGCGCAGCGAGCTGGGCGGGGATGTCGTGATCGACCACTACGACGGGTTCGAGGCCGCGCTGGCCGAGGTGATGCCTTAAGCCCTCCCCCGCTCGCCCTCTTTCGTTCATCCCGGCGAAGGGCGGGATTGCGCCAGCGGGCTCTGGCGTCGCGCCTTACAATCTGGATCCCGGCCTTCGCCGGGATGAGCGGGTTGGGTGTTGCCAGAAAACCTAAACAACCCGACAGAACTTCTACGCGCCATCTGCGCCCATCGCGGTTGCCGTCACGCGCGCATGCAAACACATAGACCGACCGCTCCTCCCCAAAGGTCGTCATGTTTCGTCGCTTCTTCGCCATTCCCCTCTGGCAGCGCACCGCCGCCGGTTTCGCCCTGGGCATTATCGCTGGCCTAATCCTGCGCGAGCAGGCCGTGGTCTGGTTGCAGCCGATAGGCGATGTCTATCTGAACCTGATCCGCATGGTGGTGGCGCCTCTGGTGCTGTTCACCATCGCCAGTTCCATCGCCAAGCTGGGCGAAGGGGTCGGCGCGGTGCGGCTGGGGGTGCGGACGCTGATGTGGTTCGCCATCACCTCCCTGTTGGCGGTGCTGGTCGGGTTTGCGTTCGGGCATCTGATCAATCCGGGCGTCGGCCTGTCCAACCTGCCGCTGGGCGAGGTGAAGGAACGGGTGATCCCGACGCCGCTGGACGTGCTGCTGGGCATTGTGCCGACCAATCCCTTTGCCGCGCTGAGCGAAGGCAAGGTGCTGCAGATCATCTTCTTCTCGGCGCTGGTTGGCGCGGCGCTGGTGGCGTTGGGCGACCGGGCGCAGACGGCGCGGCGGCTGGTGGACGAAGGCGCGGCGCTGGTCTTCCGCATCACCCGCTGGGTGATCCAGCTGACGCCGTTCGGGGTGTTCGGCCTGATCGGCTCGGTCGTCGGCGGCTATGGCTGGGAGGCCCTGCTGCCGCTGGGCAAGTTCATCTTCGCCATCTATGCGGCCTGCCTGTTCCACATCCTGATTGTCTATTCGGGCCTGCTGAAGCTGCACGGCCTGAAGATCAGCAGCTTCTTCCGCGGGGCGTTTGCGGCCCAGCAGACGGCCTTCGCCACATCATCCTCGCTGGGCACCCTGCCGATCACCCTGCGTCAGACGGTCGAGCGTCTGGGCGTGCCGCAGGCCTATGCCGCCTTCGCCGTGCCTCTGGGGGCCAATGTGAAGATGGACGGCTGCGGCGCCATCTATCCGGCCATCGCCTCGATTTTCATCGCCCAGTATTTCAGCATCGACCTGAGCCTGACCCAATACGTGCTGATCGGCCTGACGGCGGTGCTGGGGTCGCTGGGCACGGCGGGCGTGCCCGGCACCAGCATCGTCATGCTGACCCTGACCCTGTCGACGGCGGGCCTGCCGCTGGAAGGCATCGGCTATATCGTCGCCATCGACCGGATCATCGACATGATGCGCACGGCCACCAACGTCACCGGCCAGATGCTGGTCCCGGTCCTGGTGGCCAAGGAAGAAGGCATCCTGAACGAGGACATCTACAACGGTCACGTCGCCTGGCTGCCCGGAGATCCCGAGGTGGAAACGCCGGAAGGCATGCGTGCCGCAGGTATTTGATCGAATGAGGCTTGCCGTCGTCGGAATCGCGGGCTACATCGCGCCTCCCGACGGCCCAAGCCTTTCTGATTTGGTCGTTACTGCGCTGGACGCGTAGCTCAGCGGGAGAGCACCTCGTTCACACCGAGGGGGTCACAGGTTCAATCCCTGTCGCGTCCACCATCCTTTTCAAAGACATACCGTTTTTGCGGGCTTCTGCGCTCTAGAATTCCTCCAAATTCGTCAGCGCTCTCGCGGGAAACCCGGTCAGCTTGCCAGTGCGCGCTATTGGCTTGGGGGCGTGGGCCCTTGCTGAAATCCATCACCACCACCTTGATGGCGTCGCGGCGAGGAGGTCTCACTCGGCTAAACCGTTTCACGAAAACAGAGCCTTGCCGCAAATTTCTATAAGTCCGAGAAGGCTGCGGAACCTTTGCCGCTCCTCCCGCGATACGGAGGATGCGGCAGATGCATCGCCTGCGGATCAGAGAGCGCGGATTATGAACTACGTCACCATTCTGGCGGCCGCCACAGTCGGCCTGGCCGCTTGCAGCCCGTCTCCATCCGAGCCAGCGCCCGCAGACGCGCCCTCCCCGACCGCTGCGCCGGCGGCGGCCGCGCCCCCGCCGAGCCAGGCCGCCGTCCTGCCCGCGGTCGACATGACCGCCGCCAAGGCGCGCGTGACGCCGGAGACGACCGTCGAAGCCGTGACCCTGTCCGGCGACGGCGAGACGACGGTAACGGGCGAAGTTCGCGGTTATGAGGCGCCGGCCTATGTCATCCCCGTGGCGGCGGGCCAGACCCTGAAGGTGACGTTCAAGCCCGGCAACACCAACCTCTACATGAATGTCTTCGACGTGGCGGATCAGGGTGTCGCCGCCCATCGGGGCGATGTCGATGGCGAAGAGGCTGTGATCGAGGCCAAGGCGGACGGGACCTATATGATCCAGCCCTATCAGGTCCGCGCCACGGCGCGCCGGGGCGAAACCGGTTCCTACTCCATCGTCATCAGCCGCACGTCCCGCTGAGAAGAGCGCCGCCATGACGCCTGCTAAATCCGCCTCCCTGCTGCTCGGTTCGGTGGCGGCCGTGAGCCTGGTCGCCTGCAGCCAGCCGGAACAGAGCAAGGCCACGGCGCCGATCTCGACGGCGGCGCCAACATCTACGCCCTTCGCCTGGCCCGCCGCGCTTCGCATCGTGGGTGACGGCTATCCGGCTGCGGGCGCTCCGTGCCGGCGCGTCGGCGAAAACGCCGCCACTGTCGAGTATCTGGACGACAGCGCCGACCTGGTGGGCTGCCCGGCCTCAGATCAAGCCGCCATTGCCGCACTCGGCGGGACATCGGTCGGCCAGGTGGACGGCGTCGCCCTGATCTCCGTCCCCCGCCGTGCGCGCCAGGTGACGGAGGCGGCCGACGCCCGCGTGCAAGGCACAGCGTTCAACGCCGTAGCCTCGATCGGGTGTCGTGGTCCCGGCCTGCCGCCCTCAGGCCAGTGTCAGGCCGGCGTCGTGCGCCGCGCCGACCGCAGCGCGGACGTCACCCTGCTGTTGGAAAACAGCAAGGGACGGACCCTCAGCTTCGACGCGGAGGGCCAGGCGCGGAACCCCGGCGCGCGCTCGGCCATGACCGGCGAGGACACCGTGACGGTGACAATCGGCCAGGAACGCTACGCCGTGCCGACCGCCTTCCTCTGGGGCGGCTGAGGTGTTCAGCCATAAGGCTTGAAACGGCGCCGCATCCGATTTCCGCCAGAACGAGATCGGCCCATGCCGTGCCTAAGGGTCATCCTGGAGAAGGCACCGGCCTCGTTCACCCTGACCAACGCCGCGATTACTGCCGGTCTTTCGCGAGCCGGCCTCGTCCAGGGCTAGCTGCAAGGCCGGATAAGCCGGCGCCCGCGCTGCCGCTTCAGGATTTCCGTGACTGCAAATCCGGACTGTTCACGCAAATGTTGTCGAGAGGCGGCTGACGGTCGTCAACAGGCACTTCAGGCATGTGCCCCCCGCCGCGTTTATACCCCATCGGCTATCGGTCACGATCCGAGGGCTGGGACCTGACGATTTTGGACGACGGTCTAGGCGCTCTCGGGCAAGGGGCGCCGGATTCAGAGGCGTATCCTGCCCGCGGCGCGCTCCCCGCAGGACAGACTAAAGATCGTCGATCGGATGTTCTGCTGTTCGCGTCTCGTCTTTCAGCCAGCGGACAAAGGCCCTCGCTGGCTCGGATACGCCGCTGCGGCGCGTCAGCACATGATAGGCCAGCGCCGTCGTCAGGGCGCCGTCGGCAAATGGCGCGACCAGACGACCGGAGGCGAGATCGTCGGCCACAAAGGCGTACGGGGCCAAGGCCACGCCCTGGCCATGGGCCGCCGCCTCGATCGCCAATGCCGTCTGATCGAAACGCGGACCGGCGGAGGCGTCGATCTGGGCCAACTTGCGCGACGCCAACCAGGCGGGCCAGTCGGGGCGCGGCTCCTCCAGCTCACTGGGACGCAGATGGATCAGGGTGTGATGCACCAGGTCTGCCGGGCGTTTGAGCGGATGCACACCCGCCAGTAAGGCCGGGCTGCAAACGGGGGTCACGTCGGCGTTCAGCAGTCGCTCGGACCGCACGCCGGCATAGTCGCCGCGTCCATAACGCACAGCCACGTCCACGCGCCCGCCGCCGACGTCGGCCAGGCGCATGTCCGCCGACATCCAGACCTCGACCTCGGGGTGGGCCGCGGAAAATCGGGCGATACGCGGGGCCAGCCACTTGGCGGCAAAAGACGGCGGCACGCTGATCGCCAAGGCGTGGCGGCGGTTGGGGCGATAGAGCATATCCCCTGCCCGTTTCAGATAGTCGAAGCCGTCGTGCAGCAGGGGATAGAGTTCCGCTCCCAGTTCGGTCAGGGCGATCTGCCGCCCCTCGCGGTGGAACAGGGGCGCCCCTGCGTGCTGTTCCAGAATGCGGATTTGCTGGCTGATGGCACCGGGCGTGACCGACAGTTCTTCGGCGGCACGAGTGATGTTCAGGCGCCGCGCGGCGGCCTCGAACGCCTTCAAGGCATTTAGCGGCGGGATGCGGCTCTCGACGGCGACATCCTTCTTGCGGCTCATCGGTTCAGCCACTCCGGCGTCGGCAGGCCGCGCGCGGTCAGGAAGGCGGGATCGTAAACCTTGCTGGCGTAGCGCTGCCCGGCGTCGCACAGGACGGTGACGATAGTCTTGCCCGGCCCCAGGTCGCGCGCCATGCGGATGGCCCCGGCGATGTTGACGCCGCTGGACGGCCCCAGCGACAAGCCTTCATGCTGCACCAGGTCGAACAGGATGGGCAAAAACTCCTCGTCCTCGATCCGGTAGGGATGATCAACCGCGAGCCCGTCCAGATTGCCGGTGATGCGATTGACCCCGATGCCCTCGGTGATCGAGGAGCCTTCGCCCTTCAGGACGCCCTCGGTAAACCAACTGTAGAGGGCCGCGCCCGGCACGTCGGCCAGACCAATGGCGATCTCGGGCTTCTGTTCACGCAGATAGGCGGCGCAACCGGCCAGCGTCCCGCCGGAACCGACGGCGCAGATGAAGCCGTCGATCTCGCCGTCCGTCTGTTTCCAGATTTCCGGCGCGGCGCCTTCGTAGTGGGCTTCGCGATTGGCCAGGTTGTCGAACTGGTCGGCGTAGAAGGCGCCGTTCGGCTCGCTCTCGTTCAGTTCCTCGGCCAGACGGCGGGAATAGGCGACGAAGTGGTTGGGGCTGGCGAAGGGGGCCGGATCGACCTCGATCAGACGGGCGCCGTGCAGGCGGACCGCCCGCTTCTTCTCGTCCGTCTGGCTGCGCGGCATGACGATGACGACCGGGTGGCCCAGCGCCGCGCCGACCAGGGCCAGACCGATGCCGGTATTGCCCGCCGTGCCCTCGACGATGACGCCGCCGGGCTTCAGCGCGCCGGACGCCCGCGCCTTACGAATAATGCTGAGCGCCGCGCGGTCCTTGATCGAACCGCCGACGTTCATGAACTCGGCCTTGCCGAGGATTTCGCAGCCCGTCAGCTCTGAGGCGCGCTTGAGTCGCACCAGAGGCGTATTGCCGATCAGGCCGAGAACATCAGGCGCGACGATCATGGAACTTCCGAACCGTGGACAAGAGGGTGATCCTCTTAGCCACAGTTCAGATTTTCTAACAACTCGATCAGATGTGGATCACGCGTCCGTAGGCGTCCAGAGCCGCCTCATGCATGGCTTCAGACATGGTCGGGTGCGGATAGACGATGCCGTGGATGTCTTCTTCCGTCGCTTCCATGGTGATGGCGGTGACGTAGCCCTGGATCATCTCCGTGACTTCGTGGCCGATCATGTGAGCCCCGATCAGGGCGCCGGTCTGGGCGTCGAAGATGACCTTGACGAAGCCGTCGATCTCGCCGGCGGCCACGGCCTTGCCGTTCACACGGAACGGGAAGCGGCCGATCTTGACCTCGCGCTTCTCGGCGCGTGCGCCCTGCTCGGTGATGCCGACCGAGGCGACCTGAGGCTGGGCGTAGGTGCAGCCGGCGATGGGCGAATGGACGTTCGGCGTCTTGTAGGCCGCGATGTGCTCGGCGGCGTGGATGCCTTCGTGGCTGGCCTTGTGCGCCAGCCAGGGCGCGCCGGCGCAGTCGCCGATGGCGTAGAGGCCTTTGACGTTGGTCTGGCAGTGGCTGTCGGTCTTGATGTGGCCGCGGTCCAGCTCGACGCCCAGCGCCTCCAGGCCGATGCCGTCGGTGTTGGCGGTGATGCCGACGGCCGAGATGCAGACCTCGGCCTCCAGCGTCTCGGCCTTGCCGTTCACTTCAACAGCGACCTTCACGCCCTTGGAATCCTTGGAGACTTTGGTGACCTTGGCGCCGACCTTGAACTTGATGCCGCGCTTCTCGAACGACTTCTGGGCGGCCTTGGACACCTCTTCGTCCTCGACCGGCATGATGCGGTCGACGGCTTCGACGACCGTCACCTCGGCGCCGAGGGCGCGATAGAAGCTGGCGAACTCGATGCCGATGGCGCCCGAGCCGATGACGACGAAGGTCTTGGGCAGTTTCTTGGGGGCAAGGGCGTCGCGATAGGCCCAGATTTTGTCGCCGTCCGCTTCCAGACCGATCTGCGGCAGGGCGCGGGCGCGGGCGCCGACGGCCAGCATGACGGTCTTGGCTTCGATGGCGCGCGTGCCGCCGGCCTTCAGAGCGACGACGACCTTGGGCGCCGCAGCGCCTTTCTCGAGCGTGGCCGAGCCTTCGATCACCTCGATCTTGTTCTTCTTCATCAGGTAGGCGACGCCCTTGTTCATCGTCGCCGCGACCCCGCGCGAGCGCTGGATGATGGCGTCGAAGTCAAAGGAGGCGCCCGAGGCGGACAGGCCGTATTCCTTGAGGTGCGACAGGCTCTCGAACTTTTCGCCCGACTTCAGCAGGGCCTTGGTCGGGATGCAGCCCCAGTTCAGGCAGATGCCGCCCAGGTTCTCGCGCTCGACGATGGCGACCTTCAGGCCCAGTTGGCTGGCGCGGATCGCCGCGACGTAACCGCCGGGGCCCGAACCGATGACGACGAGATCGAATTCAGCAGCCATGGTCAGATCAACTTCTCGATGTCGGCCTTGATGGCCTCAGGTTCAGTCTGGGGCGAATAGCGCGCGACGACGCGGCCTTCGCGGTCGGTCAGGAACTTGGTGAAGTTCCACTTGATGGTCTGGGAGCCCAGGAAGCCGCGCTTCTGCTGGGTCAGCCAGGCATAGAGCGGGTGCCGGTTCGGCCCATTCACGTCCACCTTGTCGAACAGGGGGAAGCTGACGTCGAAGCTGGTGGCGCAGAAGGCGGCGATTTCCGCCGCCCTGCCCGGCTCCTGCGCGCCGAACTGGTTGCAGGGAAAGCCCAGCACCTGGAACGGCGCGTCGGCGAAGTCGCGGTGCAGCTTCTCCAGGCCGTCATACTGACCGGTGAAGCCGCACTTGGACGCCGTATTGACGATCAGCAGCGCCTGACCGCGAAAGCGGTCCAGCGCCACGTCCGTGCCGTCGATGGCGCGGGCGGAGAAGTCATAAACCGAGGTCATGACTTCACCCTCCCCTTAGGCCAGCATCGCCACGGGATCTTCGATCAGCGGCTTGAACGCCTGCAGGAAGCGAGCGCCCGTTGCGCCGTCGACCACGCGGTGATCGCAGGTCAGGGTCACGGTCATGACGGTGGCCACGGCCAGTTGCCCGTCCTTGACGACCGGACGTTGCTCGCCGGCGCCGACGCTCATGATGCAGCCCTGCGGCTCGTTGATGATCGAGGTGAATTGCTTGATGCCGAACATGCCCAGGTTGGACACCGAGAAGGTGCCGCCCTGGAACTCTTCGGGCTTCAGCTTGCGTTCGCGGGCGCGCTTGGCCAGGTCCTTGGACTCGGTCGCGATCTGCGCCAGGCCCTTGGTCTCGGCCTTCTTGATGATCGGCGTGATCAGGCCGCCGTCGATCGCCACAGCCATCGAGACGTCGGCGTTGTGGTGCATGGCGATGCCTTCTGGGGTGTAAGAGGCGTTCGCCTCCGGCACCTGCTTCAGCGCCAGGGCTGCGGCCTTGATGACGAAGTCATTGACCGAGACCTTGATGCCTTGCGGCTCCAGCATCTTGTTCACCTTCGCGCGGACGGCCATCAGCTGGTCGATCTCGACGTCGATGAAGAGCGGGAAGTGCGGGACGTTCTGGATGCTGTCGACCATGCGACGCGCGACGGCCTTCTTCATCCCGTCCAGCGGGATCAGGTCGTAGCTGCCGTCCGGGATGCCCATCTGGGCCAGCGACTGAGCCTGACGCGGGGCGATGCCCGTGGGCGCAGCGGCGGTCGTGGTGGAGGCCGCCGGTTGAGCGGCGCCCTTTCCAGCGGCTTGGGTCGCGCCCTCGACGTCGCGCTTGACGATGCGGCCGTGGGGGCCGGTGCCCTTGATCGACTTCAGATCGACGCCGTTCTGGGCGGCGATGCGACGGGCCAGGGGCGAAGAGAAGATGCGCTCTCCGCTGTCCGACTTCGGCGCAGCGGGGGCAGGAGCGGCAGGCGCTGCAGCCTTGGGCGCTTCAGCCTTGGCCGGTGCGGCTTCGGCCTTCGGGGCTTCAGCCTTGGCGGCGGGCGCAGCGGCAGCGGCGCCGCCCTCGTCCTTCAGGCGAGCGATCGGGGTGTTGACCTTCACGCCTTCCGTGCCTTCGGCGACCAGGATGTCGGTGACTTCGCCCTCGTCGACGGCTTCGACTTCCATCGTCGCCTTGTCGGTTTCGATCTCGGCGATGACGTCGCCGGCGGAGACGACGTCCCCCACCTTGACGTGCCACTTGGCCAGGACGCCCTCTTCCATCGTCGGAGACAGGGCCGGCATCAGGATGTCGGTCATTGAGCGGACTCCGTGTTCGCAGCCTGGGCCTTGGCGTGGGCCGCATCCCAGCTGTCGCAGATAGCCTTGAACGCCACAGCTTGATCAAAGCCGTGATGCTCGGCGTAGGCGTGGGAATAGTGCCAGGCCAGTTCAGCCAGCACGACGCCGATGTTGCCCGGCTCAGCCAGGGCCGGGCGGATGTTCATGATCGGGCCGGCGCCGTTCCACCAGACGCGGGCCAGTTCGATGATCTGGTCCTCGGGGGCGTTCAGACCCTCGGGAATCGGCAGCGAGCGTTGTTCGAGCGCAGCGGCGTCCATCATGCGTTCCCCTTCGGCGCATCGACAGGCTCGGCGACGGTCTGAACGTTGTCCGCCTTCACGACCTCGGAAAGGCCCTGAAGGATGCGGTTGTAGGCTTCGCGTTCGTTGTGGCCGTGACGCAGGGCGTAGCCGTGCGCCATGTGACGCGCGGCATAGGCCAGCAGTTCGCCGAACTTGATAGGGTCGTTGAAGGCAGGCTTCACCGACATGACCGGCTCGTCCTTCGACCACCACATCCGCAGGATTTCGATGGCCTGGGGATCAGCGGCGACGCTTTCGGGCGTCGTCAATTGGAACTCGGACGGCTCGCTCACGCCATCACCTTCTTCACAGCAGCGATGATCTTGTCCACGCCCGGCAGCGACAGCACTTCCAGGTTGGCGGCGTAGGGCAGCGGCACGTCTTCCTGGTGCACGCGCAGCGGCGGCGCATCCAGATAGTCGAAGGCGTGTTCGATCACGCGGGCCACGACCTCAGCGCCAACGCCCATCGGACCCCAGCCTTCTTCGGCCGAGACCAGACGGCTGGTCTTCTTGACGCTTTCGACGATGGTTTCGTGGTCCAGCGGACGCAGGGTGCGCAGGTCGATGACCTCGGCCTCGATGCCTTCCTCGGCCAGCTTCTCAGCGGCCTGGAGGGCGAAGCCGACCATGCGGGCGTGAGCCGTGATGGTGACGTCCTTGCCTTCGCGACGGACCTTGGCCTTGCCGATCGGCAGGACGTAGTCGTCGCCTTCCGGCACGTCGAACTCGGTGCCGTAGAGCATTTCGTGTTCGAGGAAGACGACCGGGTTCGGATCGCGGATGGCGGCTTTCAGCAGGCCCTTCGCATCGGCAGCATCGTAGGGCGCGATGACCTTCAGGCCCGGGATCTGGGCGTACCAGGCCGAATAGTCCTGGCTGTGCTGGGCGCCGACGCGGCTGGCCGCGCCGTTGGGACCACGGAAGACGATGTCGGCGCGAATCTGACCGCCCGACATATAGAGCGTCTTGGCCGCCGAGTTGATGATGTGGTCGATCGCCTGCATGGCGAAGTTGAACGTCATGAACTCGACGATCGGCTTCAGGCCCGCCATGGCGGCGCCGACGCCGAGACCGGCGAAGCCGTGCTCGGTGATCGGGGTGTCGATGACGCGGCGCTCGCCGAACTCCTGCAGCAGGTCGCGGCTGACCTTGTAGGCGCCCTGATACTGGGCGACTTCCTCGCCGATCAGGAAGACGCGGTCGTCACGACGCATTTCCTCGGCCATGGCGTCGCGCAGGGCGTCGCGCACGGTCGTCTTGACCAGCTTGGCGTCAGCCGGGATTTCCGGATCGCGCAGTTCAACCTTGGGCGCAGCCGGAGCGGCAGCAGCGGCCGGAGCAGCCTCGGCCTTGGGGGCTTCAGCCTTGGGCGCGGGCGCAGGGGCGCTGTCTTCGCCGGCCAGACGGGCGATCGGCGTGTTGACCTTCACGTTCTCGGAACCCTCGGCGACGAGGATTTCCAGCACTTCGCCTTCATCGACGGCTTCGACTTCCATCGTCGCCTTGTCGGTTTCGATCTCGGCGATCACCTGGCCGGCCGACACGGTGTCGCCTGCCTTGATGTGCCACTTGGTCAGCGTGCCCTCTTCCATCGTGGGGGACAGCGCCGGCATCAGAATGTCGGTCACGGATCAGGCCTCCACGTAGACGTCAGTATAGAGCTCGGACGGATCCGGCTCAGGGCTTTCCTGTGCGAACTGCACGGCTTCGGCGACGATGGCTTTCACCTCGTTGTCGATGGCCTTCAGCTCTTCCTCGGTCGCCTTGGCGGCGGCGAGCAGCATTTTCAGGTGGTCGATCGGGTCGCGGGTCTTCTTGACCTCGTCGACCTCTTCCTTGGTGCGGTACTTGGCCGGGTCCGACATGGAGTGGCCGCGATAGCGGTAGGTCTTCACCTCAAGGATGTAGGGGCCGCCGCCTTCACGGGCGCGCTTCACGGCGCGGGCCGTGGCGTCGCGGACCGCCAGCACGTCCATGCCGTCGACCTGCTCGCCCGGAATGCCGAAGCTGGCGCCGCGCATGTAGAGCTCGGTCGTGGACGACGAGCGTTCAATGCTCGTGCCCATGGCGTACTGGTTGTTCTCGATGATGTAGATGGCCGGCAGCTTCCACAGCTGGGCCATGTTGAAGCTCTCGTAGACCTGACCCTGGTTCGAGGCGCCGTCGCCGAAGTAGACGAAGGAGACGCTGTCGTCGCCACGGTACTTGCCGGCGAAGGCCAGGCCGGTGCCCAGCGCCACCTGGGCGCCGACGATGCCGTGACCGCCGTAGAAGCCGGTCGCGGTGTCGAACATGTGCATCGAACCGCCCTTGCCCTTAGACGAGCCGCCGATACGGCCGGTCAGCTCGGCCATGACGGCGTTGGGGTCCATGCCCGCGGCCAGCATGTGGCCGTGGTCGCGGTAGCCGGTGATGATCTTGTCGTGGCCCTGCTTGACGCTCTCCTGAACGCCCACCGCCACGGCCTCCTGGCCGATGTAGAGGTGGCAGAAGCCGCCGATCAGGCCCATGCCGTAAAGCTGGCCCGCGCGCTCCTCGAAGCGGCGGATGAGGACCATTTCGCGATAGAAGCGCAGCAGGTCTTCTTTCGAAGCCTGGGGCGTGTTCGGAATCTTGGTGTCGTCCGCGCTGGACGAGGATTTATGAGCGGCGGCTTTCGCCATCCGGCATCTCCCGGCTGCGCCCCCAGTTTCAGGGACTCTTATCGTTACGGAAAGGGGCTTTAGCAGCCTTCGTTCCCGAAACGCAAAGCGCGCCGGCCTAGCTGTAACAATAGTTCAGGAGGTCTGGATCGCGTCAGGATTGTGCGCGACCGGGGCGCTCAGGCGAACCACGTAGTCGCGCGGATCGGCAAAGCCGAGCACCGCCCTCGCCCGTTCTTCCAGGAGATCCTTGGACAGGCTCTCGGTCCGCAGGTAGCGCACGCGCACTTCCAGGTCGCGGCGTTGCTCCGTCAGGTGGGCCAGTTGAGCCTCGCGCTTGGCGAGAAGCGCGTCACGCTCGCCGCCGCTCAACAGGCCGCGCTGCCCCGTCAGGGCCTGGACCCCCAGATAAAGGATCAGGAACAGCAGGAAGGCGGACGGAAGGTAGGGCTTCATCTGCTCGGGCACGACGGACGCTCCTTCTGAGCGTGAACACAGTTTCCCGATCCTGACCGAAAATGCCTAACGAACCGTAGCTTGGCCGTAATTGCGAACGCCGCCTCCGAGGTTCGGAGACGGCGCTGCGCACATCTTTGTGAGGCGGTTTATTTCAGCAGCATGCCGTCGCCGAAATAGGCGGCCTGGTCGCCCAGCATCTCTTCGATGCGCAGCAGTTGGTTGTACTTGGCCGTCCGATCCGAACGAGCCAGCGAGCCGGTCTTGATCTGTCCGCAGTTGGTGGCGACCGCCAGGTCGGCGATGGTCGAGTCCTCGGTTTCGCCCGAACGGTGGCTCATCACGGAGGTGTAACCGGCGCGGTGCGCCATATCGACGGCGTCCAGGGTCTCGGACAGGGTGCCGATCTGGTTGACCTTGATCAGGATGGAGTTGGCCAGGCCTTCGCCGATCCCGGCGGCCAGACGACGCGGGTTGGTCACGAACAAGTCATCGCCGACCAGCTGAACGCGGTCGCCCAGACGGTCCGTCAGGAGCTTCCAGCCGTCGAAGTCATCCTCGGCGCAGCCGTCCTCGATCGAGACGATGGGGAAGCGCTCAACCAGGTCGGCCAGGTAACCGACCATGCCGTCGGCGTCGAAGGCCTTGCCCTCGCCCGTCAGGTTGTACTTGCCGTTCTTGAAGAACTCGGTCGAGGCGACGTCGAGGCCCAGGTGGAAGTCCTCGCCCGCCAGATAGCCGGCGGCCTGACCCGCCTTGGTGATGAAGGCCAGGGCTTCTTCGGCCGAGGCCAGGTTCGGGGCGAAGCCGCCCTCGTCGCCGACGTTGGTGTTGTGGCCGGCATCCTTCAGCGCCTTCTTCAGGGCGTGGAAGATTTCAGCGCCCATTCGCAGGGCGTCCGAGAAGCTGTCGGCGCCGGTCGGCAGGATCATGAACTCCTGAATGTCGATCGGATTGTCGGCGTGGGCGCCGCCGTTGATGATGTTCATCATCGGGGTCGGTAGGATGCGGGCCGAGACGCCGCCGATGTAGCGGTGCAGCGGCAGGTTGGAACTGATGGCGCTGGCCTTGGCCGCAGCCAGCGACACGCCGAGGATGGCGTTGGCGCCGAGACGGGCCTTGTTCTCGGTGCCGTCCAGCTCGATCAGGGCTTCGTCCAGACGGCGCTGGTCCTCGGCGTCCATGCCGCTGAGGGCGTCGAAGATCTCGCCGTTGACGGCGTCGACCGCCTTCTGGACGCCCTTGCCGCCCCACATGTCCATGTCGCCGTCGCGCAGTTCGACGGCTTCGTGCGCGCCGGTCGAGGCGCCCGACGGCACGGCGGCGCGTCCGAAGCTGCCGTCTTCCAGGGTCACATCGACTTCGACCGTCGGATTGCCCCGGCTGTCGATGATCTGGCGGGCGACGATGTCGGCGATGTCGGTCATGGGAAGGCGCTCTGTCAGGAGAAGAAAGGTGCAACGGCCGGTTTAGACCAGCCGTCGCCGAATCGCCACCGGGCGACGCGCCTTCCCTGATTTCGGCGTCAGCTGCAGCCTTCGACGTTCTGAATACTGGGTCCGCCCGCGTGGATGAAGGCGACTTTGCCGTCGTCACCGATCTCGAACATCAGACCGCGCGCGGTCGGATCGGTGACATAGGCTCCCTGCAGCTGAGGCCTGCCCGGCCAGAGGGTCACATAGGCCGAGGGCGCACCCTGATACTTGTGCGGCGTCACGGTGGCGGCCCCATAGCGAGCCTTCAACTGCTCGCCGTCAGCGCCGACGCCGACGCCGTCCTCAGTCTTGACGGTCGAATCCCTGGTGGCGGTCAGCCGCGTCAGGACCCCTTTCTCCACCATGACCAGCAGGCCCTCGGGGGCGTGGGGCGGATGGTAGTAGCGACACTCGGACGGTTCGGCTTCGGCCGCATTGGCGGGCGGCGGTCCGACCGCAGCGTCCGCCTCGGCCTGGGTCATGCCGATCTTCAGGGGGCCGTAGCCTAGCGGGGTCAGCACGTTGGCGGATGCGGCGTCGCCCATGACCGCCGGAGCGGCGGCATCGGGCGCCTTGGCGGATTCCGGGGCATCGCAAGCGGCCAGGGCCAGCAGGGCGACAGAACTGAGGACGGCGTTGCGGATCATGCGGAGCGCTCCAGTGATTTAGCTTCACCGCACACAACGCACGAAAACGGCGCGCGATGACATCGCGCGCCGTTAAATCTATCGTCCGGCCGAAGCCGAGGCCGTAATGAAGACTAGTCTTCCTTCGGCGTGATGACCTGACGGCCGCGATAGGTGCCGGTCTTCAGGTCGATGTGGTGCGGACGCTTCAGCTCGCCCGTGTCCTTGTCTTCGACATAGGAGTTGGCGCCGAGGGCGTCATGTGCGCGACGCATGTTGCGACGCGAGGGGGATACTTTGCGCTTCGGAACGGCCATGTCCGTCTCAATCTCATAAGTCGGTGCGCCGTGAAGACGCGAAAACATACAGTAGCGGCCCCCCGATAAGAGCCGCCACGCGAGGCCGGGCTTATGCATGAAGACGTTCCCGATTTCAAGCCGTGCCGCGACAATCTGGAAACCTATGCAGAGTGGCGCATCTGATCGACCTGCGCCAAGGTCCGGAAACCGATGTCACGGGAGGACTGGATGCGCAAATTCTGGATGGCGACTATGGTCGCAGGGCTCGCTGTCAGCACAGCAGGAGCCGCCCTGGCCCAGTCGGGCGTGACCGTTCTGGCCTTGCCCGAAGCCGCCGCCTATCCCGAAGGCGTGGCGGTCGATCCTGCCACCGGCGCCGTCTATACCAACAGCGCAAACACCGGCCTGGTGTTCAGAGTGGACCCAGACACTGGCAAGACCTCCCTTGTCGGCGACCCGCTGGATATGGCCGCTGCCCAGCCGAAATCCCCGGCATCAGTGGCTTTGGGCTTGAAGGCCGACGGCGAAGGACGTCTTTGGGTCGCTGGTGCGCGCACAGGCGCCATGCATGTGCTCGATATCGCGACGGGTCAGCGGCTGGCGCGCTTCACCACGCCCGAGGGGGCGGCGCTGATCAATGACGTGGCTCTGACATCCGACGCCGCCTTCTTCACAGACACCCTGCGCCCGGTCCTATGGCGAGCCGCGCGGGACGCCGTCGTGGATACGAAGCTGGAGCCTTGGCTGTCGTTTGACGGCACGCCCCTGCAGTACGGCGAAGAGCCGAACCTGAACGGCATCGTGGCCACGCCCGACGGTCGCTATCTGATCGTCATACAGATGAAGGCAGGGCGTCTGTTCCGAATCGACACCCGGACTCGTGAAGTCGCGATGATCGAGACGAGTGATTCGGCGCTGGACGGTGGCGACGGTCTGGCGCTGCTCGGTCAGCGGCTTTTCGTCGTGCGCCAGTGGTCGGAAGAGATTGTCGCCCTGGACCTCGCCGCAGACTTCACAACAGCGACCGAGGCGAAGCGGCTCAAGTTCGCCGAGCTGGCATGGCCGGCGACTGCGGCGGTGCGCGGTGATCAACTGATCGTCGCCAACAGCCAGTTGAACCGCCGAAGCTCTGGCGATCCTGCCCTGCCGTTCAGCCTGGTCTCGATCCCGCTGTCGGCGTTCGACTAGCCACGGATCAGTGCGTCCGCCACGGCCTCGCCGATGGCCAGCGAACTGGTCAGACCCGGGCTCTCGATCCCGAACAGGGCCATCAGGCCGTCGATGCCGTGATGCTGGCGCCCATGCAGCTGGAAGTCCGGCTGCGGCTCGCCCGGTCCGTGCAACTTGGGCCGGATGCCCGCGTAGTCGGGCGTCAGCCGCTCGACCGTCACGCCGGGCCAGAAGCGACGGATATAGCCTGCGAACGCCTCGGCCTGGGCCGGATCGACGGAATAGTCCTCAGTCTCGACATAGGCCAGGTCGGGGCCGAAAACCCCCTGCCCGCCCAAATCCTTGCGGTAGTGGGTGCCCAGCGCTCCGGGAATGGGCGGCGGGTATATCAGTCGGTTGAACGGCGCCGGACCCGTCAGACGGAAATAGACGCCCTTGCCCAGATGGCGCGCCGGAATGTCGGCGGCGGGATAGCCGTCGATGGCGGCGGCCACGGTCTGTGCCGACAGGCCGGGAGCCGTGACCAGCAGGCGCGTCGTCAGCACCGCCCCGCCCTCCCCCGAATCTGGGCCGCCCGCCGTGATCCTGAAACCGCCGTCGGGCAGCGGTTCGGCGCGCTCGAACGGCGTGGAGATGACGACCGATCCGCCCGCGTCTTCGATCTCGCCCTGCAGGGCCAGCATATAGCCGTGACTGTCGAACAGGCCGCTCTCCGGCGACAGGATGGCGGCGTGGGCGTTCAGTTCAGGCTCCAGCGCCCGCGCCTGGGCGCCGGTCAAATGCTCCAGCCCCTCGACGCCGTTGGTCGTGGCCTGCTGGAAGATGGCCTCGATGCGCTGGACCTCGGCTTCCTCGGTCGCCACGACCAGCTTGCCGCATTTCCAGTGGTCGATCTTGTGACTGGCCAGGAAATCATAGAGGGCCCGCCGCCCCTCGACGCAGAACTTCGCCTTCAGCGAGCTGGTCGGATAATAGAGTCCGCCGTGGATGACCTCCGAATTGCGCGAGGACACGCCCTGACCGATGTGGGCTTCCTTCTCCAGCACCAGAACCGACAGGCCACGCTTGGCCAAAGCGCGCCCACAGGCCAGCCCCACCGCACCCGCGCCCACGACCGTCGCATCGAAGTCGAAAGGCGCGCTCATGGGTCCTACCTTTTGCCGTACAGCGCCTTGGCGCGGCCTTCGAAACACTGGATCAGCTTGTCGACCGCTCGGTCGAAATTCGCGTGCAGCATCATGTCCAGCATCCGCGATTTGAAGGCGAAGTCGATGAAGAACTCCAGCCGCGCCCCGTCGGGATGGGGATGGAACTCCCAGCGGTTCTTCAGATGCTTGAACGGCCCGCGGATCAGACCGACCTCGACCTTGGGCGCATGGATGTCATGCCGCACCCAGGTCGAGAACCGCTCGTTCAGGAAGGCGAAGCCCACGCCCGCCTCGGCGTCCAGTAGGCGGACGCCCGGCGCCTCGTCCCGCTTATTCCAGACGCGCATGGACGTGATCCACGGCACGAAGGCGGGATAGGACTCCACATCCGCGACCAGCTTGGCCAGATCTTCGGGCGCATAGGGAAGAATGCGCGTAACGCGATGCACCGCCATTCAGGCTTAACGCGCCGAACGGCCTGCCTGCGCCAGACGCGCGGCCTTCAGGCGGGCGAAGTCGTCTCCGGCGTGGTGCGACGAGCGCGTCAGCGGCGACGACGACACCATCAGGAAGCCCTTGGCGCGGGCGATGGCCTCATAGGCCTTGAACTCTTCGGGCGTGATGAAGCGGTCGATGGCGGCGTGCTTGCGCGTCGGCTGCAGGTACTGGCCGATGGTGATGAAGTCGACGCCGGCGGAGCGCATGTCGTCCATCACCTGCATGACCTCTTCCTTGGTCTCGCCCAGACCGACCATGATGCCAGACTTGGTGAACTGGTTCGGGTCTCGCTCCTTGACCATCTGCAGCAGGCGCAGGGAATGGAAGTAGCGCGCGCCGGGGCGGATCTTCAGATAGAGGCGCGGAACCGTCTCGAGGTTGTGATTGAAGACATCGGGCGTGGCGTCGATCATCACCTCGGCCGCGCCGTCCTTGCGCAGGAAGTCGGGCGTCAGGATCTCGATGGTGGTGTTGGGCGCCTGGAGCCGGATTTGACGCACCACTTCGGCGAAGTGGGCGGCGCCGCCGTCGGCCACGTCGTCGCGGTCCACCGAGGTGATGACCACGTGGTTCAGACCCATTTGCTGCACGGCCAGGCCGACCTTGGCCGGCTCTTCCGGGTCCAGGGCCTGCGGCAGGCCGGTCTTGACGTTGCAGAAGGCGCAGGCCCGCGTGCAGGTGTCGCCCATGATCATCAGGGTGGCGTGCTTCTGGCTCCAGCACTCACCGATGTTGGGACAGGCCGCTTCCTCACAGACCGTCACCAGACCCTTGGAGCGGACGATCTCCTTGGTCGCATTATATTTGCCCGAACCAGGCGCCTTGACGCGCAGCCAGTCAGGCTTCTTCAGCACCGCCGATTCCGGGCGGTTCTGTTTTTCCGGGTGACGCAGCTCTGAAGGCTTCTTCGTCAGGGTATCGATCAGCGTGACCATAGCCGGCGGTCTGGCTCCTGTGCAGAAGGGCGGTATGTCGGCTTTCCGACCGCCGATGGCAAGCCACAGACGGTTTCAGTGAGGAAGATGCGACGTTCACGCGACGTTACGCATCTTTTCAAGGCGACCTTACGTCACTAGGTTCCGGCCTCTTGTAACCGAGAGGGCCGTGTCAGAGCTCTCCGAAGGAGGACGTGCTTGCGGGCTGCCCTGGACCCCAAGGTCTATGACGAATCCCTGTTCGACGCGCTGATCGACGCGCGCGCCCGCTATGGCGACAAGGAGATCCTGGAAGACCAGGATCGTCATCCCCTGACCTATACTGGCCTGATCCGCGCCGCCTTCGTGCTGGGCCGCAAGATCGCCGCCATGACCCAGCCGGGCGAGCGCGTCGGCGTTCTGCTGCCGTCCAGCGCGGGCGTGGTCGTGACCTTCTTCGGCCTGCACGCCTTTGGGCGGGTGCCGGTCATGCTGAACTTCACCTCGGGCGAGGCCAATCTGAAGGCGGCGCTGAAGACCGCGGGCGTCACCAAGATCCTGTCGGCCAAACGCTTCGTCACCCAGGCCAAGCTGGACGACCTGATGACGGCCCTGGGCGAGGTCGCCGAGATCATCTGGCTGGACGACGTGCGCAAGACCATCGGCCTGGCCGACAAGCTGTACGGTCTCAGCGCCGGCATGGCCCCGCGCCGCTTCCGCGTGAAGACCGATCCCGATTCGCCGGGCGTGGTCCTGTTCACCTCCGGCAGTTTCGGCGCGCCCAAGGGCGTGGTGCTGAGCCAGCGCAATCTGGTCGCCAACGCCCGTCAGGTCGCGACCCACATCGACCTGAAGCCCGAGTGGGTGATGTTCAACCCGCTACCGACCTTCCACTCCCTGGGCCTGACGGGCGGTGTCATCCTGCCGCTGCTGCAAGGGATGAAGGCGTTCGAATACCCCTCGCCCCTGCACGCCAAGCAGATCACCGACCTGCTGCCCCAGGTGAAGGCCTCGATCCTGTTCGCGACCGACACCTTCCTGAACCAGTACGCGCGTGTGGCCGAGCCGGACGATTTCGCCACCCTGCAATTCGTCGTCGCCGGGGCCGAGAAGGTACGCGACGAGACGCGTCAGATGTTCAACACCAAGTTCGGCGGCGTGGAACTGCTCGAAGGCTATGGCGCGACCGAGGCGGCGCCCGTCGTCGCCGTGAACCACCCCGACCGCAACCGCCCCGGCACGGTCGGCCAGATCATGCCCGGCATGGAATATCGTCTGGACACGGTTCCGGGCATTGAGGGCGGCGGCCAGTTGTTCCTGCGCGGGCCCAATGTCATGGCCGGCTATATCTCGCCGAACGACCCCAAGGGCATAGAGCCGCTGGCGGGCGGCTGGCATGACACCGGCGACATCGTCGACATCGACGACGAGGGCTACATCACCATCCTCGGTCGGGTGAAACGCTTCGCCAAGGTCGGCGGCGAAATGGTCTCTTTGCTGGCGGTCGAGGACATGGCCGGCGCCGTCTGGCCCGACAACCGCCACGCGGCGGTCTCGGTGCCGGACAGCAAGAGGGGCGAACGCCTGATCCTGGTCACAGACCACGAAGGCGCGGCCTCGGCCCAGTTGTCGGAATGGGCGCGCGACAACGGTGCGCCTGAGCTGGCGGTGCCCAAGAAGATCATCAAGATCGCCATCATTCCGGTCCTGGGCACTGGCAAGACCGACTATGTCGCCATCCAGAAACTGGTCGAGGACGCCCTGAAAGCCGTCTGATCAGGACGGCTTGCAGAGCGCACAGCTTGGCCTAACCTCCGCCTTTGCGCGCTGCGTCGGTCCAGTCCCTGGACCTGACGGACAGGCGTGATCGGGAGGAAAAAACGAATGGCGAGTTCAACGTCTCTTTCGGCCTGGGCTCCGCGCTTCCAGAGCATTCTGCGGATCGTGGCCGGTCTGCTGATCCTGCAGCATGGCGCGCAGAAGATCCTGGGCTTCCCGCCCGGCGGCCAGGGCGGCGGCTTTGACGTCTCCAGCCTGTCCACGCTGGCCGGCTGGTCCGGGCCGATCGAACTGGTCGGCGGCGTCCTGATCGTGCTGGGTCTGTTCAGCCGCCCGACCGCCTTCATCCTGTCCGGCTTCACCGCTGTGGCCTACTGGATGGTGCATGCGCCGCAGAGCCCCTATCCGATCAACAATGGGGGCGAGCTGGCGGCGCTCTACTGCTTCGTCTTCCTGTATCTCTTCTTCGCGGGTCCCGGTCCGATCGCCCTGGACAACATGATGCGCGGCGGTCGTCGCCGCTGACGATCAGATCGGCGCCTGGATCAGCCGATCCGGGCGCCGGTCATCGAGATCGAACCGCCTTCGATGGCGTCGGTAAAGAAGCTGACCGCCTCGCCCGGCGCCTGCTGGGCCGCGACGTAGAGCAGCGGCAGATAGTGCTCGTCGGTCGGCACGCTGAGCTGAGCCTGTTCGGCCAGATGCACCCAGTCGATCAGGGCGTCGTGGTCCCCGGCGAGGAAGGCGCGCTTCACCGCCTCGTTGAAATCGACGGCCCAGTCGTAGGGCTCGCCGCCTGCCCGTTTCCACGTCCGCAGATTGTGCACGAAGTCGCCCGACCCGGCGATGAGGACGCCTTCGTCCCGCAGCGGGCGCAGCTTCTTCGCCAGCTGATAGTGCCCCCGCGCGTCGAGGTTACGATCCAGCGACAGCTGCACAATCGGCACATCTGCCTCAGGCCAGACGTGAGCCAGAACCGACCAGGTGCCGTGATCCAGTCCCCATTGAGTCGTCGCTTGCGCGCCCGTCAGTTCCGCCACCCGGGCCGCCAGCGAAGGCGATCCGGGCGCGGGATACTGCATGGCGTGAAGCTCGGGCGGGAAGCCGCCGAAATCATGGATAGTTTCCGGCTGCTCCTGCGCCGTCACACCCAGTCCGCGCGTCTCCCAGTGGGCCGAGACCATGACCACGCCCTTGGGCTTGCCGATCTCTTCTCCCAGCGCGCGCCAGGCGTCCGCATAGGGACCGCCCAGGGCGTTCATCGGAGAACCGTGGCCAAAGAAGACAGCGGGCTGGCGCATGATCTTAACCGTGCAGCTTCTTGGCGATTTCAGCGATATGCTGACCCTGATAGCGGGCGCCGTCCAGTTCATTGTCGCTGGGCATGCGCGAGCCGTCGCCCTTGGTCAGGGTGGTCGCGCCATAGGGCGATCCGCCGGTGATCTCGTCCATGTTCATCTGCCCCTGGAAGCTGTAGGGCAGACCGGCGACGACCATGCCTTGATGCAGGAAGAAGTTGTGCAGGCCGCTGAAGGTGGTTTCCTGACCGCCGTGCTGGGTGGCGGATGCCGTGAAGGCGCCGCCGACCTTGCCGATCAGCTTGCCGGTGAACCACAGGCCGCCGGTCTGATCCAGGAAAGCGCGCATTTGCGAGGCGGCCGTGCCGAACCGCGTGCCGGCCCCAATGATGATGGCGTCGTAGTCGGCCAGTTCATCCACAGCGGCGATGGGCGCGGCCTGATCCAGCTTGTAGCCCGACTTCTGCGCCAATTCCGTCGGCACCGTTTCCGGCACCCGCTTGATGTCCACCACGGCGCCGTCCACACGACGCGCGCCTTCAGCGACGGCTTCGGCCATCTGCTCGATGTGGCCATAGGTCGAGTGATAGAGGACGAGAATCTTGGGCATCAAACGCTCCGCTAAATCTGACTGATACAAAAGCAACTGCATCAGTGTCTGATTTAACGCGATGTTGCGGCGCCGCAAGCCCCGGCGGTCAAATTTCCATGCGGCGCGCCAAGGGGCAGACCCGGTCGTAGAAGGCCTGCGTCGCGGGCGCCCGCCCGCCGCGCGACAGGATAAAGCGGTGCTCGACCACCATGGCCTGCTGCTCGATGTTCAGCCCGCCCCAGTCGCACAGGTCGTCCAGCGGATAGGCGTAGGCGGCGGGGCCGTCGCCCGCCCTTAGCTTGCTCAACAGCAGGTTCAGACCGTTCTGGGCCTGCCAGACATGGACCAGTTCATGAATGAAGACGGCCTGGGTCCGTAGAGGCGCGCGCGACAAGTCGGGCTCCAGCGTCTTCTTCGGCCAGACGATCCAGTCGCGTCCGAACCAGCGCCCCGGCACAAAGGCCCGGTCGAACGGCCAGGGCGAGGCCAGGAAGCGGATGTCGTCCAGCCTCAGGGCCGCGCCGAAGACCTCGCGGGCCAGCGCCGCCTCACCGTCCGCCAGCGGCCGTATCATCGCCAGTCCATTCCCAGTGCCAAGGCTCGAAAACATAGGGAGTGAAGCCGAACCGCGCAGCATTGGCCACCAGCCAGCGATAGGCCGGTCCCTGGGCCATATGGCGACGGCTCATCGGGTCGGTGGAATCCACCCCCATGCCGGCGACATGACCGACGTGAATGTCGATCGCGGTTCCCGTCCGATGCGGCGAACAGACCGCCCGACGAAGGCCATCGCAATTGCCTTGCGCAGCGCAACGGGCGGCGTCGGCTTCCGGGTCGCGGAAGCCGGAAAAGATCTGCATCAGTTCCGGGTCAGCAGCGATGGCCGGCACCTCGGCGCGAGCGGCGGCGGCCATGCGACGATAGGCTTCCAGCACGTCGCGGCGCAGCAGGCGGGTCATCCGTTCGGCGTGTTCCTCCTGCGGCGAGAGGTAGCCCAGCATGTTGATAGGCGGCGGCTCGGGGCATTCCCCCCTCACCCGCGCCATGACGAAGGGGCGCCGTTCCTGCCACAGGCCGCGAAACACCTGGAAGGTCGGCTGGTCGAACTGACCCGTCGCCATCAGGCCATAGCGCGCCTGAAACCCGGCCAGGGCCTCGGCGAAGGCCGGTGACGCCGGATCACACGGCGACCCGATCTCGCGCTGGATCAGGGGCGTATAGGTCTCCCATCCCCATTCCGGCGCCCCGAACGGCGACCATTCCAGGGTATAGAGTGAAATCCCGTTGGCCTGAGCCGCATTGTCCCAGGCGTTAGTGGGCCGATCACAAATCTGGGCGTCGGCCTTCGCCGCTCCGGCGCCGACGAGCGTTGCAAGAAACACTGCAGCAAGGATCGCAAATCGCACTGACATGGCGCCAGCAGGCCTCAGCTTGCCGGGAACCGCAAGGGCGTCTTCGCCTGTTCGTCGAAAACCGGCATGGTGACGCTGCGGCCGACTCAGGCCGACCATGTTCGGACGCCTGATGTCATCTGTCGCCGCCGCTGACGCGCCTCGCCGTTCCAATGCTGTTCTGGCCGCCTTTTCAGGGCCGTGCCTGCCGCTGGCGGCGTTCGGCGTGGCCCTGCCCGTCACCCTGCCCGAGTTCTACGCCACCCATGTCGGGATGGAGATGGGCATGGTGGCCGCCGTCTTCATGGCGGTGCGGGTGATCGACATCCTGTTCGATCCCTTCATCGGCTGGGGCATGGACAAGACCAAGACGCGGTTCGGCCGCTATCGTCCGTGGATGGCGGTCTCGACACCGATCCTGATGCTGTCGGCACTGATGATGTTCGTCCTGGTCCAGCCCGGCGCCGGGCCCGCCTATCTGTTCGCCTGGCTGCTGGTTCTCTACCTCGGCTTCTCGATCGGCACCCTGGGCCAGCTCGGCTGGGCGGCGGTTCTGGCGCCCCAGTATGACCAGCGAAGCCGCGTCTATGGCTGGTGGCAGGTGTTCAACATCATCGGCGTCATCCTGATCCTGATCCTGCCGACCGTGGTGGTGAAGTCGGGCATCGGCGACTATGCCGACGGCGTGCGGATCATGGGCTGGGCCATCCTGATCGCCCTGCCTGTCACCATCGGCCTGGCCATGATCGCCGTGCCCGAGCCGGTCAATGTCGGTGCCCCGCCTCATGGCGGCCCCAAGGCCTATCTGGCGCTATTCCGCATGAAAACGGTGCGCAAGCTGCTGATCGCCGACCTGCTTCTGGGCATTGCGCCGGGCATCACCGGCTCGCTGCTGTTCTTCTTCTTCGGCCAGATCAAGGGCTACGACCACAGCCAGGCCGGCCTGTTCATGCTGATCTATTTCATGGCTGGACTAGTCGGGGCGCCGATCTGGGCCTGGTTGGCGACCAGGATCGGCAAGGACAGGGCTCTGGCCGTCGCCAGCCTGATCTTCTCGGTCTTCTATGTCGGCGCGACCCTGGTTCCCGGCGGCAACTTCGCCCTGACGGCGACGGCCATGTTCATCGCCGGCCTGCCCTATGCGGCGGGCCTGTTCCTGCTGCGCGCCATGATGGCCGATGCAGGCGACGAGGTGCGGCTGGAAACGGGCGTGGACCGCACCGGCCTGATGTTCTCCATCCTGTCGGCGACGACCAAGCTGGGTCACGTCTTCGCCCTGCTGCCCTACGCCCTGCTGCCGCTGGCAGGGTTCAAGGCCCTGCCGGGACCGGAGGGCAACAGCGAGTTCTCGCTGCTGATCCTGCAAGTCCTGTTCATCGCCGTGCCCGGCCTGCTATTGGCCGCCACCGCCTGGGTATTGAAGGGCTATCCCCTGACGCCTAAGCGCCACGATGAAATCCGCGAGGCGCTTGCGCTGCGCGACGCCGGGACCGCCTGAATGACCCACTCCGTCGACCGCCTGAAAGAGATCATGGTTCGCCTGCGCGATCCGAACGGCGGTTGCCCCTGGGACGTCGAGCAGACCTTCGCGACCATCGCCCCCTATACGATCGAGGAAGCCTACGAGGTCGCCGACGCCATAGAGCGCGCCGACATGGAGGAGTTGAAGGTCGAACTGGGCGACCTGCTGTTCCAGGTCGTCTTCCACGCCCGCATGGCTGAGGAGGCCGGGCACTTCGCCTTTGACGACGTGGCCGACGCCATGGCCGACAAACTGGTCCGCCGCCACCCTCACGTCTTCGGCGAGGAAGCCGCCAAGCCCAGCGGCTCGGCCCAGAAGGCGCGCTGGGAGGACATCAAGGCCGCCGAGCGTCAGGCCAAGGCGCAACACGGCGTGCTGGACGATGTTCCGGTCGGCCTGCCCGCCCTGACCCGCGCCGCCAAGCTGACCAAGCGCGCGGGTCGCGTCGGTTTCGACTGGCCCTCGACCGACGAGGTCTTCGACAAGCTGGCCGAAGAGGTCGAGGAACTGCGCGTGGAGATCGCCGCCGGCGACAAGGAAAAGGCGCGCGAGGAACTGGGCGACCTGCTGTTCGTCGTCGCCAACCTGGCCCGCAAGCTGGAGGTCGAACCCGAAGACGCCCTGCGCGCCGCCAACGCCAAGTTCGTGCGCCGCTTCAGCTTCATCGAAGCCGAGCTGGCCAGGGACGGTCGCACCCCGGAACAGTCGGATCTGGCCGAAATGGACGCCCTTTGGGACGCCGCCAAGGCAGCGGAGAAGGGCTGATCCTGCGACGTTCGACCTCATCATCTTCGACTATGACGGCGTCGTCGCCGACAGCGAGCTGCTGAACAACGCCATCCTTGCGAACCTGCTGACGGAAGTCGGGATGCCGACCACGCTGGACGAGGCCCTGGCGACCTATGTGGGCAAGCGGTGGCTGGATTGCCTCGCCCTGATCGAGGCGCGGTTCGGCCCCTGCCCCGAGGGGCTGCACGCCGAGTGGACACGGCGCTGTCACGCCCGCGCGCCGCTGGAGCTCGCCCCGGTCACGGGAGCGCTTGAGTTCATGAGGTCGCGAAACGAGCGCCGGTGCATCGCCTCTTCAAGCCCGCTGGACTGGATCAAGATGGGGCTGAGCCGCTTCGGCCTTGCATCGACATTCGACGCCTTGGTCTTCAGCGCGACCGTCCACGTCACGCGCGGCAAGCCTCACCCGGACCTGTTCCTGCACGCCGCCGCCGAGATGCGCGTCGATCCCGCCAGAGCCCTGGTGATCGAGGACAGCCTCAGCGGCGTGACCGCGGGCGTCGCCGCCGGGATGACCGTGGTCGGGCTCTGCGCAGGCGGTCATATGCGCAACGGGGACGGCGAGCGTCTGCGAGACGCCGGGGCCCACCATGTCGTCGACGACTATGCGAAGATCAGCGCCATCCTGGACGCCTGATCGAGCGCTCACACGTAGCGCAGTTCCTGAAGGTCGATCTCGCGGATCAGCCGGCGCGCGGTTTCTTCGTCCACCAGACGTTGCCGGCCCAGACGGACCAGTTCGTCGCGCTCGGCGGCAAGGCCCGCCAGGCGCAGCTGGCGCTCGATCTCGTCGCCGCGCTGGGTGCGGACCAGATCATCGCCCTCGCTGTGGCTGCGGCTCTCGATGCGGCGGCGATAGACCTCCATCAGCCGTGTAGCGGTCTCGGCGTAGAGGTCGGGGTCCGACTTGCCCTCGGCCATGGCGTGTTGACGGTCCTCGATGGCGCGCAGAGCCGCCGTAGCCGCCGCCACGCGCGAACGGTCTTCTTCCTCGAGGTGCGACGGCTCGGGCGGCAGCTCGACGTTCTTGAGCAAACGCGGCAGGGCGATAGTCGCCAGCACCAGCGAAACAATGATCACCCCCGCCGCCAGGAAGATGGCCAGGTTGCGAGCGGGCATGGGCGTGCCGTCGCTCAGGACGAAAGGCAGGGTCAGGATGCCGGCGAGGGTGATGGCCCCGCGCACCCCGGCCAGCGACATGACGGCCACCAACCTCAGCCCGACCTTGGCCGGCGCGTTCGGCCCCCGCTTGCGATAAAGGGTCAGTTTCAGTGAGGTCCACACCCAGACGAAGCGCAGCGCCGCCAGCGCGGCGACGATGGCGAAGACATAGACCGCCAGCCACCAGACCTCTTTGTGCTGGGTCGTCTGGATGACCTCGGCGGCGCGCGCCATGATCGACGGCATCTGTTCGCCCAGGATGACGAAGATCAGGCCGTTGGCGACGAACTGCACCGTGTCCCAGACCACGGCCCGGCGGATGCGGGTGGCCGCCTGGGCCATGCCGCTGCGCTCGGTGAAGCTCATGGTCACACCCGCGGCGACGGCCGCCAGAATGCCCGATCCATGCACCGCTTCGGCGGCCAGATAGGCCGCGAAAGGGATCAGGAGGCTGATCAGGATCTGACCGCCGACGTCCTCGCCCCAGCGGCGGCTGATCCAGCCCTTGAGCAGGCCGATGGCCAGGGTCACGACAACCCCAACCGCGATCCCTGAGACGGCCAGCCAGGCGAAGGTCCCGACCGCATTGGTCAGGGAAAACGCCCCGGTCGTGGCCGCGACCACGGCGATGCGCATGCAGGTCAGGCCAGTCGCATCGTTGAGCAGCGATTCGCCCTCGAGGATATGCATCAGGCGCTTGGGGATCGGCGCCCGGGCCGCAACGGCCGACACTGCGATGGGATCGGTCGGCGACAGGATGGCCGCCAAGGCGAAGGCCACCGCCAGCGGCATGGAGGGAATCATCCAGTGGATCAGGAAGCCCAGCCCCAGGACAGTGAAGATCACCAGCCCCAGCGCCAGCTCCAGAATCACCACCCGGTCGCGGAACAAGGCCTCGTTGGGAATGCGCCAGCCGTCCACGAACAGCAGGGGCGGCAGGAACAGCAGGAAAAAGATATCGGGCTTCAGATCGACCGATTGCCCGGTGATCAGCACCACGCCCGCGCCAAGACCGATCTGCACCAGAGGCAGGGCGATCCGCGTCATCCGCGCCACCCAGCCCGAGACCACCACGGCCAGAAGCAGGAAGAGGATGGTCTCGATCAGGTGCATGGGACTAGTCGATGATGTCCGGGTAGAGGCGCTCCAGGCGTCCCAGAGCCGAGGGATGCAGTCGCACCACCATATGCGTCAGGCCGTCGGCGTCGGTATCGCGGAAGGTGACACGACCGTTCTCGTACAGCCAGGCCAGGGCTTCGCCCTGGTCCGGTTGCAGCGTCAGGCGCGTCTCGGGATCATCGTCGATCAGGGCGGCGATGGTCTCGCGCAGGGGTTCTATGCCTTCGCCTGTCCAGGCCGAGACGGCGACCGCCTTGCCCTCGCGCGCCAGACGCTCGGCCTGGCCCGTAACCGCTTCGCGCACGTCAGCGTCCAGCAGATCGATCTTGTTCCAGACTTCCAGAACGCGGCGTGTCTTGCCCTCTGGCGTCGGGATCTGCTCCAGCACCGCCTCGACGTCCTTGGCCTGGGCGTCGCTGTCGGTCGAGGCGATGTCGCGGACGTGCAGGATCAGGTCGGCCTCGCCCACCTCTTCCAGCGTGGCGCGGAAGCTCTCGACCAGTTCGTGCGGCAGATCGGAGATGAAGCCCACGGTGTCGGCGATGATGGCCGGGCGCCCCTGCGGCAATCGAATCGTGCGCTGGGTCGTGTCCAGGGTGGCGAACAGCAGGTCCTTGGCGAAGACCTCGGACCCCGTCAGCCGATTGAACAGCGTCGACTTGCCAGCGTTGGTGTAACCGACCAGCGCCACCGACGGGAACGGGACCTTCTTGCGGGCCTTGCGGTGCAGACCGCGCGTGCGGCGCACCTCTTCCAATTCGGCCTTCAGGCGCACGATGCGGTCGGCGATCAGGCGTCGGTCCAGTTCGATCTGGGTTTCGCCGGGACCGCCGGTCGAGCCGGTGCCGCCGCGCTGGCGCTCCAGGTGGGTCCAGGTGCGGACCAGACGCGACCGTTCGTAATCCAGCCGGGCCAGTTCGACCTGCAGCCGGCCTTCCTTGGTCCGCGCACGGCGGCCGAAGATTTCAAGGATCAGGCCGGTGCGGTCGATGACCTTCACCTCCCACGCCTTTTCCAGATTGCGCTGCTGCACCGGCGACAGGTCGTCGTCGATGACGACAGCCTCGGCGTCCGCGGCGCGGATCAGGGCGGCCAGTTCCTCGACCTTGCCCGAGCCGAACAGCGTCGCAGGCGTGGTGGAGCGCAGACGCACGATCTCTTCGGCGCGCACGTCGAGGTCAAGCGCGCGGGCCAGGCCCGCGGCTTCCTCAAGGCGCTCGCTCGCCAGCCTTGGGCTGTCCGAGCGGCGGTCGGGGTGGATGACAACCGCCCGGATCAGCGGAACGGTGTGGTCGATGTGTTTGGAGGTCAATCAGTCTTCTTCGGCATCCGGCTCGTACAACTGCACGGGCGCGGACGGCATGATGGTCGAGATGGCGTGCTTATAGACGAGCTGCGACTGGCCATCGCGACGCAGCAGCACACAGAAGTTGTCGAACCAGGTCACAATGCCCTGCAGCTTGACGCCATTGACCAGGAAAATGGTCAGCGGGGTCTTAGTCTTGCGGACGCTGTTGAGGAAGGTGTCCTGAAGGTTCTGGCGTTTGTCTTGCGACATGGCAGGTTGGTCCTGTTCTTGGTTCTTTTTCGCCGGCTGGATCAGCCGGTGCGGACTCGTCGGTCCACACCTGAACCTTAGACGCGCCGTCGCCGTCGCGGCAACGCCCTAAATGGCCTCTCGGCGCGCCTGTTCAAGATAGACCTCGCGCAAACGCGTCGCGACCGGACCGGGCTTACCGTCCGCGATCTTCGCGCCGTCCAACGACACGATGGGCATGACGAACGAACTGGCTGCGGTGACGAAGACCTCCCTGGCGCGCTTGGCTTCGTCCACACTGAACGGACGCTCGTCCAGTTCGATGCCCTCGGCCTCGGCCAGTTTCAGGATAGCCGTGCGGGTGATGCCACGCAGGATATTGGCCTGGGTGTCGCGCGTGCGCAGCTTACCATCCTCATCGACGATCCAGGCGTTGGTGGACGAACCTTCGGTCACCAGCCCCATCTCATCGACCATCAGGCACTCGTAGGCGCCCTTCTCGCGCGCCGCCTGCTTGGCCAGAACGTTGGGCAGCAGACCCACGGTCTTGATATCGCAACGCCCCCAGCGAATGTCGGGCATGGTCACGCCCGCTGCGCCCTTGGCGGCCAAGGCCTCGCCCTTGGCCAGGTCGATGGTCTTGGAGGTGACGATGACGCTGGGCGGCGTGTCCTGCGGGAAGGCGTGGTCGCGCGGCGAGGTCCCGCGCGTGACCTGCAGATAGACGATGCCGTTGCGCACCCGGTTGCGGCGGATGGTTTCCTTGAGCACGCGCTCCAGGGCCTGGGCGGTCATCGGAATCGGGATGCGAAGCTCGGTCAGGCTGCGGGCCAGCCGCGTCATGTGGCCCTCGAAATCCGCCAGCTTGCCGTCGAACACCGACCAGACTTCATAGACGCCGTCGGCGAACTGGAAGCCGCGATCCTCGATATGAACCGTGGCGCCGCTGTGCGGCTGATAGGTCCCGTTGACGTAGGCGATCCTGGACATCAGGCGCCCTCTCCTTCTTCGTCTTCGCCGCCGCGGGCGGGCGAAACGCCCAGCGACTTCAGTTTGCGGTGCAGTGCGGATCTTTCCATGCCGATGAAGGCGGCAGTGCGCGAGATATTTCCGCCGAAACGCATGATTTGCGCCGCCAGATAGTCCCGCTCGAACACTTCACGCGCCTCGCGCAACGGCAGGGCGATTATGCGATCCGCGCCCAGCGAGGACGCCCCGCCGGACGAGGCCACTTCCTGTGGCAGCATGTCGGCGGTGATGGCCTCGTCCGCATCGCCCGTCGCCAGGATCAGCAGGCGCTCGACGTTGTTGCGCAGCTGACGGACATTCCCTGGCCAAGGATGAACCTGAAGCACGGCCAAGGCGTCGTCGGCGATCCGACGATGCGGCAAGCCTTGAGACGCCGATAGGTTGTCGACGAAATACTCGATCAGTTCGGCGATATCCTCCCGGCGCTCGGACAGAGGCGGCACGCGGATCGGCACGACGTTCAGTCGATGGAACAGGTCCTCGCGGAACCGTCCTTCTGCGATCTCGACCTTCAGGTCGCGAGCGGTCGAGGTGACAACGCGGACATCGACCTGAACATCCTGTTCGCCCCCGACCCGGCGGAAACGCTGCTCGACCAGGACGCGCAGGATGCGGCTCTGGCTCTCGCGCGGCATGTCGCCGACATCGTCCAGATAGAGGGTGCCGTTGTGGGCGCGCTCGAACACGCCGATCTTGCGCGGACGGCCGTCGCCGCCCTCTTCGCCGAACAATTCGACGTCCAGGCGTTCCGGGGTCATGCCGGCGGCCGAGATAGCGACGAACTCGGACTTGGCGCGCGGGCTGGCGTCGTGGATCTGACGCGCCACTAGTTCCTTGCCCGAGCCGGGCGGACCCGAGATCAGCACGCGGCTGTTGGCGGGCGCGACCTTGGCGATGGTGCCGCGGAGCAACTGCGCCGCCGCTGACTTCCCGATCAGGCCTGTCGGGGCCATGGTCTGGGCGCGCAGACGGCGGTTCTCGCGCTTCAACGAAGCGGCTTCCAGCGCACGCTCGACCACCACCACCAGCCGGTCTGACTTGAACGGCTTTTCGATGAAGTCATAGGCGCCGCGCTTCAAGGCGCTGACGGCGGTTTCGATGTTGCCGTGCCCCGAAATCATGACGACCGGCAGGTCCTGGTCCAGTTCCTTGACCACGTCCAGCAGTTCCAGCCCGTCCAGCCCTCCGCCCTGCATCCAGATATCGAGCACCGCCAGCGACGGCTTGCGCGCCCGGATCGCGGCCAGGGCCTCGTCCGAGTTGGCGGCCGTACGGACCGAGTGGCCCTCGTCCTCGAGCAGGCCCGAGACCAGTTCGCGGATGTCCGCCTCGTCGTCCACGACCAGAATGTCGGCACCGGTAATGCGCATGACGCCTCTCTACTCCGCCGCTCGCGCCGCGCCGGGGGCACGGTGAGCAGCCTTGCTGTCTTGGGTCAGGGGGAAGGTCAGGCACACGCGCGCGCCTGACAGGGTTTCCGCGTCGGCCAGCTTCAGCTCGCCGCCGTGGTCTTCACAGATACGCTTGACGATGGCCAGGCCGAGGCCCGTGCCCTTCTCGCGCGTGGTGACATAGGGTTCGGTCAGCCGGTCGCGATCCTTGGCCGGAAGGCCGACGCCATCGTCCTCGATGACGAAGGTGGCGATCCCGCCCTCGACCGTCAGCCGGGCGATGATGCCGGTCGCGCCCGCCGGGACAGGCTCGCGCACCCGTTTGGCGGACACGGCTTCGCCGGCGTTCTTCAGGATATTGGCCAGAGCCTGCCCAACCATGCGTCCGTCGCACTGCAGGACCACGTCCGGCAGGGGTTCGATCAGTTCGACGCCGATGTCCGCTGCCGCCACACGCTGGGCGAAGACCGCTTCGCGCAGCATCTCGGCCGGGTTCTCACGGGTGAACCGCGGAGCCGGCATCCGGGCGAAGGACGAGAACTCGTCCACCATGCGGCCGATGTCGCCGACCTGACGGACAATGGTCTCGGTGCAGCGATCGAACACCTCGACGTCGTCGCCGATCTGGGAGCGGTATTTGCGACGCAGACGCTCGGCCGACAACTGGATCGGCGTCAGCGGGTTCTTGATTTCATGAGCGATGCGGCGCGCCACGTCGCGCCATGCGGCGTTGCGCTGGGCCGTCACCAGGCGGGTGATGTCGTCGAAGGTCAGCACCATCTCGCCGCCCTGCCCGCCCTCGATGCGGACGCGCAAACGCCGCGTCTCGCCGTCGCGGCTGACATCGATGTCTTCCTCGATATGGGCCTCGGCCCGCTCGGACAGTTCAGCCAGTTCCGGCGCGACCTCGGCCAGAAGCCGCCCCTGAACCTCGCTGTCGGTCATGGCCAAGAGTTGGCTGGCGCTGTCGTTGATGGCCGAGATCCGACCCATGCGATCCAGGCCGATCACCCCGGCGCTGACGCCCGACAGCACGGTTTCGATGAAGCGGCTGCGTCCCTGAGCGTCGTCGCTGGCGGCTTTCAGGGCCGCTTGCTGGGTCATGATGTCGCCGGTCATCCGATTGAAGGCTTCGGACAGGACGACCAGCTCGGATGGCGCGCCGGTATTGTCGACCCGGGCGTTCAGGTCGCCGCCTGCTACCTGGTCCGCCGCCTTCACCAGCCGCCCGATCGGCGCCGAAATCGAGCTGGCCGCCGACATGGCCAACCAGACCGCGCCGACCAGAACCAGCAGGGCGGTTTCCAGATAGCTGAGGGCGAAGGCGGCCTGAATCCGCGCCCGGCTTTCTTCGGCGGCGCGATAAGCGGCGATAGACTCTTCGCCATTGCGCATCCGCTGGATCAGACCCGGCGCAAGCGGTCGAACGACGTAGAGGTAGGCGTGACCATAGTCCGGCAGAGGATAGAGCGCTCGCACCATGTCTGGATTTTCGGTCACGGTCGTCGGCGCGACCTCGCCCGCCGCCACCGTCTCGAACGCTTCACGCGGCGGCGCGACATAGGGCGGCGCGCCGGGCTGCTCGCCACTGGCCAGAACCTCGCCGTCGCTGTTCAGTATGTAGAGCGCGGGATATCCGAAGAAGTCGCCGATCTGTGCCAGGGCGCGCGAAAACTGGATGCGGTTGTCGAACAGGCTGCGCACGCCGCCCAGTTCGGTCGACATGGTCTCCAGATCGACCTCCAGTCCCGCGCCGACGTCAGCGACATAGGCCCGACCGATCTCGGCGCCGTTTTCGACTGCGGATCGCACATTGGTGCTGAACCACTGATCCACGCCCCGGTTGACCAGAACCCCGAACACCAGGGCGATCAGAACCGCCGGAACGACCGCCACCAAAGAGAACAGGGTGACGAACCGTAGATGCAACCGCGCGCCGGGGTCGTTGCGGTTGCGCATCAGGCGCAGGACACGCCCGCCGATAACCGCCGCCAAACCGCCGATCAGCACCAGATTGGCCAGAAGAATGAAGAGGACCACCTGACTGGCCGCTGTACGCGCGTCTCCGCCCGCTGTGGCGCCCGGCGCAATAGCCACCAACCAGATGGCCGCCGCCGTAATCAGGAACGCAATGGCGTAAGCCGTGCCGAACAAGGCCCGAACACGACTGCCAGAAAGCCGCCCCCAGAGCGATCGCTCGGGGCCGTGACCTTCAGTCTGCGCGGCGGGGTGGTCCGTCATTACCCCGCAGCTTTGACCAGCTGTGGCAGGTTTTCAACACTAGAGTTGCTGAATTGATCCACCGCAGGTCGCCAAAGCGCGGAAAGCGCCCGCTCGACCTCTTCCACCGTCTCCAGCCGACACAGACGGGCCTTGGCGGCGCGCCGTTCCACCGGATCCTCGGGCCACGGCGCCTGCTCGACGTACCAGCCCAGATGCTTACGGAACATCTTCAGTCCCAGCGGCAGGCCATAGAAGGCGGCCGAGGCCCGCATGTGCTCGATGACAATGTCCAGACGTTCTTCGCGCCCAGGTTCCTGCAGCTGCGTTCCGTCGACCAACGCCCGCTCCAGATGCGCCGACAGCCAGGGACGGCCATAGACGCCGCGGCCCAGCATCAGGGCGTCGGCGCCCGACTGCGTCAGGGCTTCGCGCGCCTGTTCGGCCGTGATGATGTCGCCGTTGACGATGACCGGGATGGAGGACACCGCCGCCTTGACCTCGCCCACAGCGCCCCAGTCGGCCTGGCCGGTGTAGAACTGCTTGCGGGTGCGGCCGTGGACCGTGACCGCCTTGACGCCCAGGTCCTCAGCCCGGCGCGCCAGTTCGGCGGCGTTGCGGCAGTCATCGTCCCAGCCTAGCCGCATCTTGACGGTCACCGGGCGGCTGACCGCCTTCACCGCAGCCTCCATCAGACGACACGCCAGATCGGGCGTCCGCATCAGGGCCGAACCGCAGGCGGACCCAGTCACTTCCTTGGCCGGGCAGCCGAAATTCAGGTCGATGATGTCCGCGCCCGCCGCCTCAGCCATGCGCGCGCCCTCCGCCATGATCTCGGGATCCCGCCCGACCAACTGGATCACCGTCAGCGGCAGACCGCCGCCGACCGCGGCCCGGCGCACCACGTCCGGCCGCCCCCGCGCCAACTCCGCCGAGGCCACCATTTCGGTCGCGACATAGGCGGCGCCCAGCTTCGAGGCGAGCAGCCGGAAGGGCAGATCCGTGATCCCGGTCATCGGGGCCATCAGCACCCGCCCGGCGATCCGCACGTCTCCGATTTGCAATCCTGCGTTCATGCCGCCCTTACCGCCGACTGTTGAGCCTCTCGTCAAGCGGAACTGGGGCGCTTAGAAGGCCGACATGGCATTCTCAGCAATCGTAGTGGCCGCCGGTTCCGGTTCGCGGGCCGGTGGAGACAAGCAGTGGCGGGCCGTTGGCGGGCGGCCAATGGTCCGCTGGTCGGTGGAAAGCCTTTTGGCGGCGGGCGCCGAATCGGTCGTCGTTGTGGTGGCGCCAAGCGCCGAGCCGCGCGTGGCTGAGGCCCTCGCCGGCCTTTCTGGCTGGCGCTCGGTCGCGGGCGGAGACACGCGCGCCGCATCGGTTTGCGCCGGGCTCGCCGCACTCGACGGCGCTGATGACACGCCGGTCCTGATCCACGATGCAGCGCGTCCCTTCTTGAGCGCCGCCGTAATCAACCGTCTGCTCGAGGCGCTGCACGACGCCGACGGCGCCCTGCCCGCCCTGCCCGTGGCTGACAGCCTGCGTCGCGGCGTTGAAGGTCTGGTGGTCGGCGGGGTCGAGCGCGACGACCTGTGGCGCGCCCAGACCCCGCAAGCCTTTCGACTGAAGACCATTCGCGACGCCTACGCCGCCTGGACCGACGCCGACGCCCCCACCGACGAGGCCGCCGTGGTCGAACGCGCGGGCGGCCGGGTGCGCCTGGTCGACGGCGACGCTCGTTTGATGAAACTGACCTATCCTGAGGATTTCGCCATGGCCGAGGCCCTTTCTGTCACTGCAACGTCTCCCAAGACCATGCGCTTCGGCCAGGGCTATGACGTGCATCGCTGGGGGGCCGGAACCTCGGTCTGGCTGTGCGGCGTCGAGATCCCGCATGACCAGACCCTGATCGGCCACTCTGACGCCGACGCCGGGCTGCACGCCCTGACCGACGCCATCCTCGGCGCCATCGCCGACGGCGACATCGGCGACCACTTCCCGCCCAGCGATCCGCAGTGGAAGGGCGCCTCGTCCGACCGCTTCCTGGTCTACGCCGCTGAGCGCGTAGCTGCGCGCGGCGGACGGATCGTCAATGTCGATGTCACCCTGATCTGCGAACAGCCCAAGGTGAAGCCGCATCGCCAGGCCATGCGCGAACGCCTCGCCGAACTGCTGAAGCTTCCGCTCGACGCCGTAAGCGTCAAGGCGACGACGACCGAGGGCCTCGGCTTCACCGGGCGTGGCGAAGGCCTGGCGGCCCAGGCCGTGGTCTCGGTGGAACTGTCCGCCTAAGGCCTCGGCAGGTCCGCCGAGGCGCGTTCCAGAACAGCAGCGGGCGTTTCGCCCTGCTGCATCTCGGCCACGCCGACATCGAACTCGACCACGAAGGGCGAGCGATCCTTGCCGGCGTCAAAGGCGGTGCAGGCGATGACCGCCGAGATTCGCTCCGCCGCCAACCGCGCGGCGACGGCGCCGGTCGCCGGCAAGATCAGTGCGAACAGTTCCGGCCCCAAGCGCGCCGCTGTGTCTTCGACCCGCACCAGACGCGAGACCATGGCGCCGATCTGCGGCATGGCGCGATCCAGCCACCCCCCGCCGCGTGACTGTACGACGGGCTCGCTCTCGGACACCCGCAGGACACAGACCGACAAGGCGCGATTGCGCGACCGCGCCCCCTCGGCGACCCGCGCCAGATGTGAGGCGAACAGGTCGCGGGTAAACAGGCCCGTGGCCGAATCCATCAGGTCCGACCCGCGCACCGAATCCAGCGCCCGGCGAATGGCCTGACGGCGGCGATGGTTGCGCGCCAGAGCCAGAACCCGCTCGGCGGTTTCATCTTCGGGTGTCTCGGCTGCGGCGACGTCGGCGAAGCCCCGACGGAACAGATCCGCAAGTTCAACCTCTGCCGTTCCGCGCAGATAGAGGATCAGGGGAATGTGATAGAGCCGCGTGTTGCGCTTCATGCCCGAAGCGATCGACAACGCCGGGGCCTGATCCTGACCGCCCCACAGGACGGCGGCGTCGAAGGCGCGCTCATGCAGGTAGTCGAAGGCCGTATAGGGCGTGGGCGCGGCAACCACTTCCGCTCCAGCCGCCGCCAAGGCGTTGGCCATGGCCAGAAAACGTCGATCGGCGGCCCCTGCGGTCAAAATCTGCAGCGGGGTCTCGCCCAGGTCCGGCGCGTTCAACGTCACGCCGTGAGCGGCGAAAGTCGCCTGTCTCAAGCGGAATTCTTCTTCGGCGATGCCGGCCCGCGTCAGTTGTTCTAACCGGAGCGCGGCCTGGGCCGGATGCGGCGGCGACGACATCATCAGATCGACGTCGCGCCCCTCCGCCTGGCTGCTCCCGACCATGAGGATGGGCAGATAGCGCGGCGCAGCTGCTGCACGCAGTCGAGCGACAGCATCCTGTCCGTCCAGCCCTCGCGCGTCCACGACGGCGGCATCGACCGACAGATCCGACAGCACCAGCTCTGCGGCGTTCAGCGTGCGGGCCGTCATCGTGGGCCAACCCAACTGGTCCAGCCCCTCGCACAGGGGACCGATCAGGGCGTCATCAGCGGCGACGACCAATAGACGCGGATCGGAATCCAAACACTTCTCTCCCATGGCCTGGACGGCTCGCCCCCGACGCCGATGCTCCAGGCCAGGGTCATGATACTGATCACGTCCCCGATCTAGCAATGGGGACGGCAAGAGACAGCGTTGCAAAATCGCGCGGACCCTTGATGGGTTTCCCCATAGGCCAAATGAGGTTAATCGGTCGCTTTGACGTCTGCCGAGGCTCCGTTTGAATCAGCTCGCCCCCCTGTTGGCCCACCCTCTATTCCTGGGTCGCCTGGCGGTGCGCGCCTTTGCCCGCAGTTGGGGCCGTGACGTCATGCTCTACACTGGCGGCGTGTCCTTCTTCGCCCTGCTGGCTCTGTTCCCCGCCATCGCCATCCTGATCGGCTTCTACAAGGCGGTCCTGTCCATCGGCCAGGTCAGCGAACAGGCGACGGCCCTGGCCGATGTCTTGCCTCATGCCGCCCGCGCCATCTTCATCAACGAGATCGACCGCTTGGCCCATACGTCCGCGCGCACCGTCTCGGCACAGAGCGCCCTGGCCCTGGTGATTGGCGGATACGCCGCGCACCGGGGTTTCAAGGCCTTGTTGGCGGGTCTTAACCTCATTCACGATGAAGACGAGCCGCATGGCTTCTTCAAATTCAACATGCTGGCCTTCCTCGTTGCGATGGCGGCTTTCGTGCTGTTCACCGTTGTCTCGGGCGCGGTCGTGACCTCCCGGCTTCTGGAGCATACGCAGGAAGCGCGTCCCCTCGCCTGGCTGACGCTTCCGCTGGACGGGCTTTGGCCCTCGCTGGGGCTCTGGCTGGGACTGACGATGCTTTATCGCTACGCCATGTCCCACAAGACGCGAGTCGCCTGGCCGCCTGCCCTGCTGGGCGGACTGACGGCGACGGTCATGTCGTCGCTCTTTTCGTGGCTATGCGCCATCTACGTGGAGCAGATCGCCCAGCTTGGCGCCACCTATGGCTCAGTCGGCGCCGTAGTGGTGCTGCTGATCTGGCTCTCGTGGAACGTCAACGCCATCTTCTACGGCGGCGCCTTCGCCACCGAGCTGGAAATCGCCTGGAAACCGGAAGAGCCGGAAATCCAAAGCGGCGGTTCAGTGGTCAGCCTGTCGGAACGGCGCCAGTCTCGACCGTAATTCGCAAGGCCCCGTCCTGCTCCTCGACCGCGCAGACCATCCCGCCCAGATCTGCCATCAGATAGGGCACGTCGATCCGCGCCATCGGATCGCTGGCCAGCAGAGTCAGGCGGATGCCCGGCGCCAGGCCCTCCATGGCCTTTCGCAATCGCAGGCTGGGCACCGGACAGCGGTGCCCACGCGCATCGACAAGGATCGAATCACTCACGCCGTCACCGCATCCAGCAGCAGGCCAAGGGCGACACGGACGCTTTCCAGCCGCACCGCCTCGCGCCCAATGTCGCCAAAGCGCCGCTCGATGTGAACGACCGCCCCGCCGGGGCCGACGGCGGCGAAATGCACCAGGCCGACCGGCTTTTCCGGCGAACCGCCGCCGGGCCCGGCAACCCCTGTGATAGAGACCGAGGCTGACGCCCGCGACCGCTCAACCGCGCCTGACGCCATGGCTCGCGCCACGGGTTCCGACACCGCTCCGAACCGGGCCAGCAGATCGTCAGAGACGCCCAGCAGATCAACCTTGGCTTTATTACTGTAGGTGACAAAGCCCCGGTCCAGCACGGCCGACGAGCCCGCCACCGCCGTCAGCGCGCCTGATACCAGCCCGCCGGTGCAGCTTTCCGCTGTCGCGATCATGACGCCCGCTTTCAGCGCGGCCTGGATCAGGGCGGCGGCCGAGGCTTCAATATCATCCGGGAACATGGTTGTGGCTCCGTCTGCGAGTCGGTCTAACCTGCTGAACAGGGGGCGGGTCTTTCGACCATGCCGATGCCAGCGGATCGCGAATGACCGATTCCACCATGACCACGGCCCTTCGCAAGGCTGATGCGATAACACCCGCCTTGTTCGCCGTCGCCATTTTCACGTCGGCGTCTCTGGTTTTTATCGTCCAGCCCATGGTGACCAAGCTGGTCCTGCCCATGCTGGGTGGATCGCCGTCCGTCTGGAACACCTCGATGGTTTTCTTCCAAACGGCGCTGCTGGTCGGCTACGGCTATGCCCACCTGCTTCAGCGGATCCGGTCGTTGAAGTGGCAAGCCGCGATTCATCTAAGCTTGTTGTTGGCTGCGTCACTCTTCCTACCCCTGCAAATCAGCGGCATTCTAGGCGAGCCGAACCCCGCCGCCCCCACGGCCTGGCTGTTGGCCACCCTGGCTTTATCGGTCGGCGCGCCGTTCGCTGTGCTATCAGCCACCGCGCCGCTGCTTCAGGCTTGGTACGCGCGTGTGCGCGCCGGTCACGCTGACGGCCAGAATCCCTATGTTCTTTACGCCGCGTCCAACCTCGGCAGCTTCCTGGCCCTGCTCGCCTACCCCGCCCTGATCGAACCCCTGATGTCTCTCTCTGGCCAGCGGACGAGTTGGACCGGTGGATATGCCCTGTTCGTCCTGCTGGTGGTCGGGCTGGCCGTGGCGGTCTGGCGTCGCCGGGTTCAGGATGCGCCGGAACCCGCGCCGCTGGCTGTCAGCGCCCCGATCCCGTGGCGCGAGAAAGGCGTTCTAGTCCTGCTGGCCGCCGCGCCGTCCAGCCTGATGCTGGGCGTCACCGCCCACCTGTCGACCGACGTGGCCTCTGCCCCCTTCCTCTGGGTCGCGCCTCTTGCCCTCTATCTGCTGACCTTTGTGATCGCCTTCCAGGCCAGACCCTGGATATCTCTGCCCACAACCCTGATTCTCCAGGGCGCCCTCGGCGCCATCGTCGTCAGCCTCGTGGGGTTGAACACGGGGCAGTGGCTGCTTCTGCTACTGACGCACCTGGGGGCCTTCTTCTTGACCGCCCTGATGTGCCATCAACGGCTGGCTGAGCGACGACCGGCGCCTGACCGGCTGACCGAGTTCTACCTGCTGTTGTCGCTGGGCGGCGTCGTCGGCGGCGCGTTCAACGCCCTGATCGCGCCGACGATTTTCAACGGCGTCTGGGAGTATCCCCTCGTCATGGTGCTGGTCGGTCTTGCCCGGCCCTGGGGCGACGGTGCGCTGTCGCGCCGTGATGTCACCCTCCTGCTCATCGGCATCGCCATCGCCATCGCGCCGCCGATCATCCTTGAGTTCATGCGCTATAATCCCGACTTCCGCGCCCTGCTCAGCGATCAAGCGCGGTTGCAGGTCGTGCAGCTCATTCTGGGCGGAGCGGCGATCTGCGCCTTTCTGGTCAGAGACCGGGCAATCCTGTTCACTATCATCATCGGCATAATGACCCTGTCCGCGCACCATGTCGCGCGGGGCTATGACTGGAACCTGACCGAGCGCAGCTTCTTCGGCGTCATGCGCGTCGCCGTCACACAGGACCCGGGGATGGGGGGCGCTGTCCACGTCCTGATGCACGGCACCACGCTTCATGGGGCTCAGGCTCGCGCGCCGGGCTTCGCCTGCATGCCGACTATGTACTACGCTCCCGCCACACCATTGGGTCAGGCCGCACAGCGGATCCATCAGCGCACGCCGGCGGCCAAGATCGGCGTGGTGGGGCAAGGCTCGGGCGCGATGGCGGCCTATAAACGCGCCGAAGACGAACTGACCTTCTTCGAGATCGACCCCATGGTGGACCGCGTGTCGCGCGATCCCTCGTGGTTCACCTATATTTCGAGATGCGCCGACGGACCCGTTCGCACCGTTCTGGGCGACGCTCGCCTGACCATGGCGAAGGAGGCGCCCGGCACCTATGACCTGCTGGTCATCGACGCCTTCTCGTCGGACGCCGTGCCCACGCATCTGCTGACGGTCGAGGCGATCCAGGGCTACCTGAACCTGCTGAAGCCCGACGGCGTGGTCGTCCTGCACCTGTCGAACCGCAACCTCGAGATCACCATGCCGGCCGTCGCCGCCGCCCGTCAGTTGGGCGCGGCGGACCTGCATCAGATCTATATGGAACGGCCCAACAGCCCGGAAATGGCCGAGGCCTCGACCGAGGCCCTCGCCATCTCGCGCACGCCCGAAGGCCTGGCCGACTTCAAGGCCGACGGGCGTTGGCGCAAGCTGGCCCCGACCGAAGTGCGGCCCTGGACCGACGACTACGTCAACCTGTTCGGCGCCCTGATCCGGCAGATGAAGGGGCGCGGCTAGGACAGCGTCATCCCGGAAGCGGCGCAGCCGCTATCCGGGACCGCAAGAGACGCGGTGTTCAGACCATCTATCCAAACGATCGCGTCCTTGGCGGTCCCGGCTCTTCGGCCGGGATGACGTCTTCTGCTGGTTAAGCCGCCCCCGCCACCCGCGCCAGATCGGCGGTGATGCGCTCGGCGACCTTCAAACGGTCGCCGGGCGTGGGCCATTCGCCCTTCACCACGATCTTCTGATCGGGCCTCAGCTTCCAGAAGGCCTGATTCTTCTGGATCAGGCCGACCAGTCCCATCGGATTGGGGAAGCTGTTGTTGCGCAGGGTAAGCACCGCGCCCTTGGGACCGATGTCGATGCGTTCGATGCTGGCCGTGCGGCAGTTGGCCTTGATGCCGACGATCCGCAGGAGCTGTTGCGCCTCGTCCGGCAGCGGCCCGAACCGGTCGATCAGTTCCGCGGCCAGGGCTTCGCGATCCTCGCTGCGTTCGGCGTCTGACAGACGGCGATACAGGCTGAGACGAACGTTAAGGTCCGGCACGTAAACCTCTGGAATCAGGACCGCAGCCCCGACGTTGATCGATGGCGACCAGCCCCGATCCGCCACTTCCTCGCCCTGCTCGCGCAGTTCGGCGACGGCGTCTTCCAGCATCTGCTGATACAGCTCGACCCCGACCTCGCGGATATGGCCCGACTGTTCATCGCCCAGAAGGTTGCCGCCGCCGCGCTGATCCAGATCGTGGCTGGCCAGCTGGAAGCCGGCGCCCAGATTGTCCAGCGACTGCAGCACCTGCAGACGCTTCTCGGCCGACAGGCTCAGCGGCCGCTTGGGATCGGTCGTCAGATAGGCGAAGGCCCGCGCCTTGGACCGTCCGATACGGCCTCTGATCTGGTGCAGTTGCGCCAAACCGAACATATCCGCGCGGTGGACGATCAGGGTGTTGGCCGTCGGAATGTCGATGCCGCTCTCGACGATGGTGGTCGAGACCAGCACGTCATAGCTGCCGTCGTAGAAGGCGCTCATCACGTCTTCCAACTGGCTCGGGGTCATCTGGCCGTGGCCGACGACGAACTTCACCTCGGGCACCTGCTCGCGCAGGAACTTCTCGATTTCCGGCAGTTCCTTCAGGCGCGGCGCGACATAGAAGGCCTGACCGCCGCGGTATTTCTCGCGCAGCAGGGCCTCGCGCACCAGCACCGGGTCCCACGGCGTGACATAGGTCCGCACCGCCAGGCGGTCGACCGGCGGCGTGGCGATGATCGACATCTCGCGGATGCCCGACAGCGCCATCTGCAAGGTACGCGGAATGGGCGTGGCCGTCAGGGTCAGCAGGTGAACATCAGCCCGCAGCGACTTCAGCTTCTCCTTGTGCTTGACGCCGAAGTGCTGCTCCTCGTCGACGATCACCAGGCCCAGATCGCGGAAGCCGACCTGTTCGGCCAGCACGGCGTGGGTGCCGACGACGATCTCGAACGTGCCGTCCTTCAGGCCCGCGCGCGTCTCGTTGGCGTCCTTGGCCGTGACCATGCGCGACAGGTGCCGCACCGTGATCGGCCAGCCGGCGAAGCGCTCGCTGAAGGTCTTGAAGTGCTGACGCGCCAGCAGGGTCGTCGGGCAGACGACCGCAACCTGTTGCCCCGTCATGGCCACGACGAAGGCGGCGCGCAGCGCCACTTCCGTCTTGCCGAAGCCGACGTCGCCGCAGATCAGACGATCCATAGGCGTGCCCTTGCCCAGGTCCTCCAGCACGTCGCCGATGGCGTTCAACTGGTCGTCCGTCTCCTCATAGGGGAAGCGGGCGCAGAACTCGTCGAACAGGCCCGACGGCGGCACGATGGCGTCGGACACGCGCATGGCGCGCTTGGCGGCCAGGGCGATCAGGCCCTCGGCCATGGCGCGCAGACGCTCCTTGGCCTTGGCCTTGCGGCCCTGCCAGCCCGCGCCGCCCAGACGATCCAGTTGAACTCCGTCGGCGTCGGTGCCGTAGCGGGTCAGAAGATCAATATTTTCAACCGGCAAATAGAGTTTGCTGTCACCGGCGTAGAGCAGTTCCAGGCAGTCGTGCGGCGCCTCCTGGATCTCCAGCGTCTTCAGGCCCTCATAGCGCCCGATGCCGTGATCCAGGTGGACCACCAGATCGCCGGCCGTCAGGGCCGAGGCCTCGGCCAGGAAGTTGGAGGCCCGCCGCTTGCGCCGGGGCCGCGCCAGACGGTCGCCCAGGATGTCGGTCTCGGAAATGACCGCCACCTCATCGGTGACGAAGCCATGCTCGACCGGCAGAACCGCGCGCAGATAGATGTCCTTGGGCGAGGCCAGAACATCGGCCCAGTCGCGCACCGGCAGGACGTGCTCCAGGCCGTGATCCGACAGCATGGCCGCCAGACGCTCGGACGAGCCTTCGCTCCACGAGGCGAACAGGACGCGTTTGCCGTCGGCCTTCAGCCGCTCGGCGTGCTGAGCCACGGCGGCGAACAGATTGACGCTGTCCTGGGTGCGTTCGGCGGCGAAGCTGTGGCCCAGACGCCCGCCGGCGTCCTCGCCGCCCCGCGTCGCATCGGCGGCCAGCGGCGAGAGACGGCGCACGGCGCGACCGGCCAGGGCGCTGTTCCACTCGCCTTCGTCCAGATAGAGGCTCTGCGGCGCCGGAGCGCGATAGGCCGCCCCGCCCTTGCCCTTGGCCGCTTCCTTGCGCGCCTCATAGGCGTCGGTCGTCAAGCTCCAACGCTCGGCGCGCGCTTGCTCGACCTGACTGTCGAGGAAGACCGGAGCCGTATCCGGCAGAAAGTCGAACAGGGTGTCGAGCCGGTCGTAGAAGAGCGGCAGCCAGTGCTCCAGACCCTGACGACGCGCGCCCTCGCTGACCGCAGCGTACATGGGCTCGTCGCCCGCCGCGCCGAACAGGTTCAGATAGGCGGTGCGGAAGCGCGAGATCGACTCGGCGTCCAGCAGAATTTCTGACACCGGCAGCAGGGCGACCTGCTTCAACTGCCGGGTCGAGCGCTGGGTCTCGGGATCAAAGGCGCGGATCGATTCCAGTTCGCTGCCGAACAGATCGAGACGCACCGGCTCATCGAAGCCCGGGGGGAAGACGTCGATGACGCCGCCGCGAATGGCGTATTCGCCGCGCTCCGACACGGTCGAGGCGCGCACATAGCCGTTGGCCGAGACGTAGCGTTCCAGCGCCGCTGTATCCAGATCGCGGCCCACGCGGGCCTCGAACCCGGCCCCGGTGACGGCCTGTCGCGGCGGCGTGCGCTGGGTCACGGCGGCGATGGTGGCGACGACCAGCAGAGGCTTGGCGTCCGTCGGATCGCGCTGGGCCAGTCGGGTCAGGGTCGCCATGCGCTGGGCCGCGACCGAGGCGGTCGGGCTCAGCCGGTCATAGGGCAGGCAGTCCCAGGCGGGATATTCAAGAACTTCAATGTCCTTGGCGAAGAAGCCGAGTGTCTGGGTGAAATTACCCGCGCGCTGATAATCGCGCGCCACCAGCAGACCGACGCCGCCCTGGGCCTTCAGCCGTTCGGCGACGACCAGCGCGTCCAGCCCCTCGGGCGCGCCGCCCAGTTCGACGTCACGCCGCGCCATCGCCTCACTCATCAACCGATACCCTTGGCCACTTCCGCCGCGACGTGTTCGCGCATGAACGTCCGGATGCGCGCCAGCATCGGCCCGTCGAACTCAGGCGGGGTCGGCTCCTTCTCGATGATCCAGGCGTAGAGGTACTGATCCTCTTCATCCAGCAGGGTCTCGAGCTGATCCAGTTCCTCGTCGCTCAGCGTCGGTCCGACCTGATCGGTGAAGGGGCCCAGCACCATGTCGGCTTCGCGGAAGCCCCGTCGCCAGGCGCGATACGAGATCCGGCCAAGGCGTTGGTGCTTCAGATTGTCCTCTGGACGTGCGTCAATTTCGGCCACGCGTTTCCTTGCCCGGTCCGTTCATGTGAAGAGTTCGATCAGATAGCGTTCCCGTTCCGTTTTCGCCAGCTATGCTGAGGCTAATGCGGCCTGAGATTCTCTTTCCCCTTTTTGCGGACGTCTCCACCCTGAAGGGCGTGGGGCCCAGGAGCGCGCCCCTAGTGCACAAACTGGCGGGTCCGCTGGTGCGCGACGTGCTGTTCCTGTCGCCGTCCGGCATCATCCAGCGCCGCCGCACGACCGCCGCCGCCGCCGTCGAGGGTGAGATCGGCGTCTTCGACGTCCTGATCGACCGGCTGATCCCGCCGCACAAGATCGGCGCACCGCTAAAGATGCGAGCGTCGGACGAAACCGGCTTCGTCCATCTGATCTGGTTCGCCGGGTCGCCGCGCCATATCGAAAGTCTGGCTCCGCGCGGCGAGCGACGGCTGGTCACAGGCAAGGTCGAGCGCTTCAACAACGAGGTGCAGATCGCCCACCCCGACTACATCCTGCCGCTGGAAAAGGCGGACGAGATTCCTCTGTCCGAACCCGTCTATCCGGCGACGCAAGGACTGACCTCGCGTGTGGTGCGCAAACTGGCGCAGGGCGCGCTGGCCCTCGCTCCAGAGCTGGCCGAGTGGCAGGACGCCGCCTGGCTTGCGACGCGACGCTGGCCTGGTTGGCGCGCGGCGCTGGAGAGCCTGCATGCACCCACGTCCGAAATGGACCTGACCGCCGAGGCCCCCGCGCGTCAGCGTCTGGCCTATGACGAGCTGTTCGCCCACCAGTTGGCCCTGGCCCGTCGTCGTCGCACGCGACAGATCACACCAGCCGCACGGATCACGGCAGGCGAGGCCTCGCAGCGGATGCTGGCCGCCCTGCCCTTCACCTTGACCGGCGCCCAAGCGCGCGCCCTTCAAGAAATCCGCGCCGACCTGGCCACCGGCGAGCAGATGGGGCGCCTGCTGCAAGGCGACGTGGGCTCGGGCAAGACGGCTGTGGCGGCGCTCGCACTGGCCGACGCGGCTTCCAGCGGCTTCCAGTCCGCCCTGATGGCGCCAACGGAAATTCTTGCCCGCCAGCACTATCAGCGGCTCGCCCCCATGCTGGAAGAAGCCGGGATTTCGGCCGTCCTGCTGACAGGCCGCGATACCCAGGCCGAGCGGCGCAAACGGCTGGCCGCCCTGGCCTCGGGCGAGGCCCAGGTCGCCATCGGCACCCACGCCCTGTTCCAGGACGCGGTGCAGTTCAAACGCCTGGCCCTGGCCGTCATCGACGAACAGCACCGCTTCGGCGTCAACGAGCGCCAGCGGCTTCAGGCCAAGGGCGACCCCAGCCTCGGCGGCGTCCATCTACTGACCATGTCGGCCACGCCGATCCCGCGCACGCTGGAACTGACCCAGTATGGCGAGCTGGAAGTCAGCCGCCTGATGGAGAAACCGCCGGGCCGCACCCCCGTCGCCACCGCCGTCGTGCCTCTGGTCCGCATCGGCGAGGTGGCCAAACGGCTGAAGGCGGCGATCGACAGCGGGGCCCAAGCCTACTGGATATGTCCGCTGGTGGCCGAGTCAGAAGCCATCGATCTGGCGGCCGCCGAGGAACGCGCCAACGACCTGCGCCGCATCCTGCAAGTCGAGGTCGGCCTGGCCCACGGCCAGATGCCGGGCGCCGAGCGCGAGGCGGTGATGGCCGAGTTCGCAGAGGGCCGCATCCCGCTGCTGGTCGCCACCACGGTCGTCGAGGTCGGCGTCGATGTCCCCAACGCCTCCATCATGGTCATCGAACACGCCGACCGTTTCGGCCTGGCCCAGCTTCACCAACTGCGCGGCCGTGTCGGACGCGGGGCCAAGTCCAGCGCCTGCATCCTGCTGTACGGCGGTCAGGACGGCGCCTTGGGCGAGACGGCGCGCGAACGTCTGGAGACCTTGCGCCGCACCGAAGACGGCTTCGAGATCGCCGAGGAGGACTTCCGTCTGCGAGGCGGCGGCGACCCCCTAGGCCTAAAGCAGAGCGGCTTCCCCGCCTATCGCTTCGCCGATCCGATCAAGCACCGCTCGCTGATGCTGGCGGCGTCGGATGACGCCCGTCTGATCCTGGGCCGCGACCCCGACCTGACCAGTCCGCGCGGCGAGGCCGTGCGGGTGCTGGAAGCCCTGTTCGACTGGCGAACCGACCGAGCGAGCGCGGACTAGGAAGCTTGCCTGGCGTTCCAGGCCGCGAGCCGGGCCACCGCATCAGCCTCGATGTCGGCATAAAACAGGTTGTAGGGTCGCGCCTTGCGGCGGTCGGCCCAGCCACTGAACTCGCGGAAGGATTCCGACTTCAGTACTGTATGGCGCAGTAGGCCGTCCCGGCATTGCGTGGCGATCTGCCGATCGATGAAGGCGGGACGAAGCCCCCACTCCAGACCTGTGGCGTTGGCCGCGCCTAGATGTCGGCGCTGCGAAACCATCGCACCATCGTCGCTGCCGGACACGGGGTTTACGCACAGGGCCGGACGATCTCCCAATTCGACCAACTGCCCTCGATCATCCCATACCAGGGCGCGTCGAAGCCGCCGCTTGGCTGCGCCATCGTCGCCCTCACCCACCTGTGACCAGCCCACGACGCAACCAGCCTCATCTCTAACCTGACAGGCGGCGAGCGGGGTCATCTGATCCTGATCGACGAGAGCGTCCATTAGATAGACCGCGACCAGACGCTGTCTGAGTCTCGCATCAGACGCCACCCGCTCGTGAACTAATCGGGCGATCAGATCCGCACCCTGCTCAACACCGGCCAGGATGATCGGACCGCTCGGATGGGCGCCGAGCCATTGATCGAAAGCCTGTTCGACGTCGCCATAGGCGAAGGCGCGGGCTTCACGAGCATCCTCGCGCAAGGTCAGGCGCGTGTAGAGGCTGGCCTGCCGATAGCGCGGCGCGCTGATGGCGCCCGCGCGGGCGAAGGGCCCGGCGTAGTTAGGAATGACGACACGCTTCAGGTAGGCGTCGGCCTTGCCATCTCCGATCGGGCCGTTCCAGTCAGCCCCCCCGTTGTAGGTGGTCGAATGAACAAAAAAGATTGCGGCGTTTCCCGCTCCGGCAGCTCGGGCGTCAAGCAGGGCCCAGGCGGAGGCTTGGCGATAGTCCGGCGCGGGCGGCGGATCGTAAGTCTGGAAGGGAATTTGGGGATCCAGCGCCGCCTTCAGAATATCGCCGCGCCAGACCGCGACTGCAGCCACCAGAATGAAGACGAGCGCAAAGCCGATATAGCCGACCCACTGGCGCAAGGTCAGGCTTGGCGCCTTCATCGATAGGGATCCGGCTGCGACAGGAAGTCCTGAACATAGCGCCGCACGCCCTCTTCCAGCGGGGTCGACTGGCCGTTGAAACCGACCGCGCGGATGCGGTCCATGCTGGCCTCGGTGAAATACTGATACCGGTCGCGGATCGCCTCAGGCATGTCCACATAGGCGATGGAGGCTTCCTTGCCGGCGGCGGCGAAGGTCGCGCGCGCCAGGTCGGCGAAGGACCGCGCCTGGCCGGATCCGGCGTTGAACACCCCCGACACACCCGGCGTCTGGAGAAGCCAGTCGATGATGTTCACCACGTCATCGACATAGACGAAGTCGCGCAGTTGGCCGCCGTCGGGATAGTTGGGGTTGTGCGAACGGAACAGGCTGACCGTCTCGCCCGCCTGCACCTTGGGCCAGATCTGGGCCACGACCGACTTCATCCCACCCTTGTGGCCCTCGTTCGGGCCATAGACGTTGAAGAATTTCAGCCCCGCCCACTGACGCGGCGCCTGTCCGCGATCCGCCTGCCGCACGGCGTACTGATCGAACAGGTATTTCGAATAACCATAGGCGTTTAGAGGACGAAGCGCATTCAGGCTCTCAGGATCGTCGCGATCCTCGAATCCGGTCTCGCCGTCGCCGTAGGTGGCTGCCGACGAGGCGTAGATCATCCGCACGTCGCGAAGCGCACACCAGTCCCAGATGTCGCGCGACAGGCTGAAGTTGGTGCGCAGGATCAGGTCTGCGTCCGGCTCGGTCGTCGAGGAGATGGCGCCCATGTGCACCACGGCCTCGATCCGCTCGGCGTGACGCTCCAGTTGCTCGAACAGTTCCTCGGGCGCCCACAGGTCGGCGATCGGGTGTTTGGCGATGTTCTTCCACTTGGCGAGATCGGCCGTTTCCAGCCGGTCGCAGACGACCACATCCCAGGCCTCGCTCTCACACAGGCGCGCCACGATGTTGGAGCCGATGAATCCGGCGCCGCCCGTCACCACGATCATGCGAGGGGTCATTCAGCAGCTCCGGTCGTCATCTTCTCAATCGTCTTGGTCGTCGAATAGCCGTCGGCGAACTCAGCCAGGCGAACCACGCCGCCCCAGCTTTCGACCTCGGCGGCGCCGACGACCTCGTCCTTGGTGTAGTCCGCACCCTTGATCAGAACGTCGGGCCGCAGTCGTTCGATCAGGGCGATGGGCGTCGGGTCGTCAAAGGCCGTCACCCGATCCACGCTGGCCAGTCCGCCGATGACGGCCGCGCGGCTGTCCAGATCATTGACCGGGCGGCCCTCGCCCTTCAGGCGACGAACCGAGGCGTCGGTGTTCAGCGCCACCACAAGCCGGTCGCACCAGCCGCGCGCCTGGGCCAGATAGGCCACATGGCCGCGGTGCAGGATGTCGAAGCAGCCGTTGGTGAAGCCGACCTTGAGGCCCTGGCGCTTCCATGCCTCGACCTGATCGGCCAGTTCGTCCAGCGGCGTGACCTTGGACTGGGCCAGGGCGGCGTGCTGGCTCATCTCGGCCTCGATCAGTTCGGCAGGCGTCACGACCGCCGTGCCGCTCTTACCCACGACGACGCCCGAGGCGAGGATGGCGAACTGCACCGCCTGCTCCAGCGTCGCGCCCGCGCCGAGCGCCAGCCCGAGCGCGGCAAGACAGGTGTCGCCTGCGCCCGAGACGTCGAACACCTCGCGCGCCCGACCGGGGAAATGTGTGACGCCGCCGCCGCGCCGCGCCAGGGTCATGCCCTTGCCGGCGCGCGTGACGATGACGGCCTTGGCCGTGGTGGCGGCCAACAGGGCGGCCAACGCCGCCTCGACCTGCTCGTCCGTCTCGGTCGGCAGACCGGTAGCGCCCGCCAGTTCGTTGGCGTTGGGCTTGATGACGTCGACCGCGCCATAACGGGCGAAGTCGCGGCCCTTGGGATCGACAATAACCGGCGCGCCATACTCGGCCCCGGCCCATAGCGCCGCTTCAATGGTATCGTCGTCCACTACGCCCTTGGCGTAGTCTGACAGCAGGATAGCCCCTGCGCCTTGGAAAACGCCTTTGTCGCCATAGCCGGAATGCGGCGCGGCCTCGTCGTCCAGCCGGAGCAACTGCTGACCGGCGGCGACGAAGCGCGTCTTGACGATAGTGGCTGCGCCCTCGGGCCGGATCAGGGCGTCCTCGACCCGGACTTCGGCCGCGATCAGGTCTCCCAGTTCGGCGCCCGCCGCATCCTGACCGACGACTGCGCCCAGACGTGCCTGACCGCCCAAGGCGGCGACGTTGCGGGCCACATTGCCCACGCCGCCGGGCATGGCCACGGTGCGGCGCGCGCGCAGAACAGGGATCGGCGCCTCGGGCGAGATGCGGCTGACCTCGCCATAGACATAGCGGTCCAGCATCAGGTCGCCGACGCAGGCGACCTTCAACTCGTGCACCTGCGCCAGCAGACCTTGCAGCGCGCCCAAATCAAGTGATCGTTCAGCCATGGCGCCGAACTAGCGGATTCAGGCCAAGTTCGCCATCGGCGCCTTGGCGCCAACCTTGATGGCCAGATCGTCGAAGGCGATCAGTTCAGCGGCCAGAGCCTCGAACTGGTCCAGCGGCACCATGTTGGGGCCGTCCGACGGGGCGTTGTCGGGATCTTCGTGCGTCTCCAGGAAGACGGCGTCCACGCCCACGGCCACGGCGGCGCGCGCCAAGACCGGCACGAACTCGCGCTGGCCGCCCGAGGACGTGCCCTGCCCGCCCGGCTGCTGCACGCTGTGGGTCGCATCGAAGACGATGGGGCAGCCGATCTCACGCATGATCGGCAGCGACCGCATGTCGCTGACCAGGGTGTTGTAGCCGAAGCTGGCGCCGCGCTCGCAGGCCATGACATTGGGGTTGCCCGCGCCGACCACCTTGGCGATGACGTTTTTCATGTCCCAGGGGGCCAGGAACTGGCCCTTCTTGATGTTGATCGCCTTGCCGGTGGCGGCGGCGGCCAGCAGCAGATCAGTCTGACGCGACAGGAAGGCCGGGATCTGCAGCACGTCCACGGCCTCGGCCACGCCTTGGCACTGAGCCTCGGAGTGAACGTCGGTCAGGGTCGGCAGGCCTGTGACTTCGCGGATTTCAGCAAAGATCGGCAGGGCGTCCTTCAGACCGATCCCGCGCGCGGCGGTGGCGCTGGTGCGGTTCGCCTTGTCGAAGCTGGTCTTGTAGATGATGCCGACGTTCAGCCGCTCGCCGATCTCCTTCAGCCGATGCGCCGTCTCCAGCGCGTGCTGGCGGCTTTCCATCTGGCAGGGGCCGGCGATGAAGACGATACGGCGGCCGCCGCCGATCACGACGGGCTTCTTCAGGCCAGCGGACAGTTCGATGACGGCGTTGGGACGGTTCACGGCGGCGCTTTCGGCTGTTTGAAACGGGAAGGTCGCGGGTTTGTGCCGCAACTTTGCGTTCGACAGGTGGCGTCGAACCCTCAGCTTCGCAACCTACAGGGCGACTCAGCGCCTGACCACATGGCTGAGCAGCCTGTGTTATCGTCGCGCCATGCATACGCCTTTGGATAGCCCTCTGATCTCGACGCAAGACCTGGCGGTTCGCCTCAGCGCGCCGGACCTGCGGCTCATCGACGCCAGTTGGTGGCTGGACGGACGGGACGCCCGCAGCGATTTCGAGGCCGAGCGCCTGCCCGGCGCGGTCTTCTTCGACATCGAGGCCGTCTCCGACCCCGCCAGCCCCTACCCGCACATGCTGCCGAGGCCCCAGGCCTTTGCCGTGGCCATGGGCGAGATGGGAATCGGCGAGCGCGACGACATCGTCGTCTATGACGCCCAAGGCCTGTTCTCGGCCGCTCGCGTCTGGTGGACGCTGCGCACCATGGGCGCGCAACGGGTCCGCGTGCTGGACGGCGGCCTGCCGAAATGGCGCGCCGAGGGACGGCCTCTGGAACACGGTCCTGCCACTCGAAGCAAGGCTGCGACCTTCAACGCCGCCTTGAACGCCGACCAAGTCGTCGATCTGGATCAGGTCCGTCAGGCGTTAGCCGACGAGGTTCAGGTCGTGGACGCGCGCGGGGCTCCGCGTTTCCGAGGTGAAGCCGCCGAACCACGCGCCGGTGTCCGCTCCGGCCATATGCCCGGCGCGCTCAACGTGCCCTTCGGCCAATTACTGAACCCGGACGGCACACTGAAGCGCGGCACAGCGCTCGAAGCCGCCTTCCGCGACGCCGGGGTCGATCTGGATCGCCCCGTAATCACCAGTTGCGGGTCTGGCGTGACAGCCGCCATCCTGACCCTGGGCCTGGCCGAACTTGGACGCGCGTCACAGCTCTATGATGGTTCATGGGCGGAATGGGGGGCACGCGACGATGTGCCCGTCGCCGTCGGCTAATCCTCAAGCCGCAGCCGGAACCGGCGCGTCCGTATCTTCCTCGCCGCGCGACACCACGGTCGCAACGACCAGATCGCCAGTCACGTTCAGCGTGGTGCGGCACATATCCAGGAAGCGGTCGACGCCCAGGATCAGGCCTATCCCTTCCGGCGGCACGCCCACCATGGCCAAGATCATGGCGATGACCGGCAGACTGCCCGCCGGAACGCCCGCCGTGCCGACGCCGCCCAGGATGCAGACCAGCATGACGATGAACTGCTGACCCAGGCTCAGATCCACGCCGAAGAACTGGGCCAGGAACAGCACCGTCACCCCCTCGAACAGGGCCGTGCCGTTCTGGTTGGCCGTGGCCCCGACCGTCAGGACAAATCGGGCGATCTTTCGCGGCAGGCCCAGGTTCTGCTCCGCCACACGCAGGGACACCGGCAGGCTGGCGTTGGACGAGGCGGTCGAGAAGGAGACCACCATGGCCTCGCGAATGTCCCGGAAGAACTTCAACGGCGACATCCCGCCCATCGTGGCGATACAGATCGGATAGACCACGAACATATGGATCGCCATGGCCCCCACGGCGACGCCGACGAAGGCCGCCAGCCTCACCAGAAGTTCCCAACCGAACAGGGCGGCCAGATTGAACATCAGGCAGGCGATAGCGACGGGCGCCAGTCGGATGACCAGGTTGATCAGCTTCATCATCACCTCGAACAGACCCTCGATGGTCTGTTTCAGGCGCTCCGTCGCCGGGCTCTTGGTCATCACCAGCCCGATGCCGAACAACAGGGCGAAGACCATGACCGGCAGGATTTCGTTCTGCGCCGCCGCGGTGAAGACGTTGGACGGCACCAGATTGAGGAAGAAGTCGCCCGCCCGGACCGAGTCCGGCGCGCTGCCGACGATGGAGGCCGCCCCGCTGCGCCCCTGCTCCAGCAGTTGCTGAGCCAGCGCCGGGTCCACCCCGTCGCCGGGCCGGAAGACGTTGACCATCACCAGGCCGATGATCACGGCGACCGCTGAGATAAAGACGGTGAACACCAGGCTCTTGGTCCCGGCCCGCCCGAGCGTCTTCAGATCGCCCATCTCCGCCACACCGACCACCAGGGCCGAAAACAGCAGCGGGAGGACCAGCATGAAGAGCAGCCGCAGGAATATCTGTCCCGCTGGACCAGTGATGTTCGAGGTCAGCCACTGGACCCAGGGCGTGTCCCCGCCGATCGTCAGATTGACCGCCAGACCGCCCAGCAGCCCAACCAGAAAGCCGATCAACATCAGCACATGCAGCGGAAGCTTCGGTCTGGTCGTTGCGGTCATGCGTCCCCCCGATGAAGCGACCAGCCGACGCCCTAGCGGATCGGCAGGGCGTAGATCAGGCCGCTGGGCCGCGCGCTCCATTGCGCATTCAGGCCCCTGGCCAGATTCAGCGCCGATTGCTGGCCAAGGTTCCGCTCGAAGATCTCGCCATAGTTGCCGCCCGCCGCGATAGCGTCCCGCGCCCAGGTTCGCGGCAGACCGATCGACGGTCCGAATTCGCCATCTTCGCCTAGCAGACGCCGGATGCGCGGCTCCTGGCTGTCACGCGCTAGACCCGGCACATTGGCCTTGGTCACGCCCAGCTCCTCGCCCAGCATCAGGGCGTTCAGGGTCCAGCGGATCACCGCCGTCCACTGATCGTCGCCATGACGCACGACCGGACCGAGCGGTTCCTTGGAGATCACATCCGGCAGGATGGCGTGCTGCTGCGGATTGGCCAGGGTCGTCCGCGCCGCCGCCAAGGCCGAGATGTCGGCGGTGAAGGCGTCGCATTCCTCACGGGCATAGGCCTGACGGGCCTCTTCCTCGGTCTTGACCATGACCGGGCGGAACTCGATCCCGCGCGTGCGGAAATAGTCCTCGACGTTCAGCTCGGTGGTCGAACCTGTCTGGACGCAGATACGGGCCCCGTTCAGTTCAGACGCGCTGTTCAGGTTCAGGGCACGGCGGACCAGGAAGCCCTGACCGTCGTAGTAGTTGATCCCGGCGAAGCTCAGCTCACCGCCGGTGTCGCGGCTCATCGTCCAGGACGTATTGCGCCACAGAACGTCCACCCGCCCGTCCCGCAGGGCGTCAAACCTCGCCTCGGCGGTCAGAGGCACGAATCGCACGGCGTCAGGATCGCCAAAGATGGCCGCCGCCGTCGCCCGACAGAAGTCGACGTCGAAGCCCCGCCAAGCCCCGCGATTGTCCGTATAGGCGAACCCGACCAGCCCCTGATTGACGCCGCAGTTCAGGTGGCCGCGCTGTTTGATCGCCGTCAGAGTGGGACTGACCCGATCCGCTGGCATGGCAGTCGTGGTCGGGCGTGCAGTCGGCGTAGTTTCGGCGTGATCGGTCTTCGCCTGCCGCTCGCAGGCGGAGGTCGCCAGCAGCAGCGCCAGCGATATTCCTGTCACGATCTTCGACGCCCGCATTCCGGCACCCTCTCCAGCTTGCGCCCCCGCCTTCTTTAGAGCCCTCTAGGGCCAGAACCGCAACCCGCCGGAGCCCTCATGCCCCCCCTTTCCGACCGCACCCGCCTGATCGCCTCCGCCACGCGGCGGGGTCAGGGGCGGCGTCCGGTCAATCCTCCGGTCGAGCGGGCGTCCACCATGCTCAGCGACGACCCCGCCTCGATGCAGGATTCGATGCGGGGTCCGGTCTACGGCCTGGACGGGACTAGCGCCGCGCGAGAACTGCGCGCCGCTCTGGCCGATCTGGAGGGGGCCAGCGACGCCTTCCTGCTGCCCTCGGGCCTCGCCGCCGTGACCGTCCCCCTGCTGGCCCTGCTGCGCCCCGGCGAGGAGGTGGTGACCAGCGACGCCGTCTATGGCCCCACCCGCCGCTTCCTGACCCGGCACCTGGCCGCGCGTGGGATCTCCACTCGGTTTCATCCCGCAGACGCCTCGACCGCGGAGATCCTGTCGCTCTGCGGTGAGCGGACCCGACTGCTGCTGATCGAATCCCCATCCTCTCTGACGTTCGAGGTGATCGATGTTCCCGCCCTGGCCACCGCTTGCAAGGCGCGCGGCGTGCTGACGGTGATGGACAACACCTGGGCGGCGGGGCTCGCCTTCCGCCCACTCCACCACGGCGTCGACGTCAGCGTCCAGGCGGTGACCAAGTACGCCGCCGGCCATTCCGACCTGGTGATGGGGGCCGTCGCGGTTCGGGATCCGGGGATCGCCCGCACTATCCTGCACACCATAGAGGACATGGGCTGGCACGTTTCACCCGACGACGCCTGGCTGGCGCTGCGCGGGCTTCGCACCCTGCCGCTGCGCTACAACGAGGCGCTCAAGTCCGCGCTTCAGGTCGCCGAATGGCTGCAAGCCCGGTCCGAGATCGAGCGTGTCCTCTTCCCGCCCCTGCCCGGCTCGGTCGGCCACGACCTGTGGCGACGCGATTATTTCGGCGGCGCGGCCCTGATGGGCGTGGTGATGAAGGGCGGCGACAAGGCCTCGGCCCACGCCCTGATGCAGGGGCTCAGCCTATTCGGCATGGGCTATTCCTGGGGCGGTTTCGAAAGCCTGATCACCCACGAGAGCCCGCAGTTGAGCCATCGTCTGCATACGCCCGCCCTGTCGGGCCAACTGCTACGTCTGCATATCGGTCTGGAAGATCCGACCGACCTGGTCTCGGATCTCGAAAAGGGCCTGGAGGCTTGGCGCGCCCTGCAGGACTCGAACCTGCAACATCCCGCTTAGAAGGCGGGTGCTCTATCCGGTTGAGCTAAGGGCGCCTCGGCCTGAGCCGCAGCGGTCCCCGAACCTAGTGGGTCCAGGACTGCTTGCGGTTGGTGGCGAAGTTGTCGGCATAGGCCTTGAGGATGATCGGCGCTTCCTGCGGTTCATGCAGCCGGAAAGCGATGCCGTGGCGTTCGGCGTACTCGATCGCCTCTTCCTTGGTCTCAAAGTTCAGGCGAACCTGGCCGTTCATGTCGGTCGAGCTGGTCCAGCCGGTCAGCGGGTCCTGGGTGCGGGCCGAGGCCGGTTCGAATTCCAGCCGCCAGTCCTTGGTCTTGGCCTTGCCCGACTGCATCGCGGTCTTGGCCGGGCGATAGATGCGAGCGAGCATGGGCAGGAATCCTTCGGCGACGTGTCTTGGCCGGGTCCATAGCCCGACCTCGCCGCCCGGTCCAGCCGTCCGCCGCGACAAGCTTCAGGCGGCGAGCGTGGTCGAGCCCGCATCGATCCAGCGGCGCGCAGCGCGCTGGGCCTCAGCGATCTCGTCGTGCTCCATTTCCGCGCTCATTTCGCGGCGATAGATGCGCGCTTCGAGCGAGCCCTTCATGGCCGCCAGATTGAAGATCATATGAGCCGAGACCCGATCGATCGGGCAGCCGTCCAGACCAGCCGAATAGGCCAGCCCCAGCCGGAACAGGGCGTCCCCGTCCATATCAAGGGTCGGCAGCGGCAGGGCCGCGGTTTCGATAGCCTCAGGCGCGGTTTCGTGCGCGGTCATAGCCAGTCCTCCAGGCCTTGGTCATTCTGACCCTGCCTTTCGAACCTCATTCAAATACCCCCGGTTTGAAATTAGAGTTAACGGCCCCGCTGGCCGAAAAGAACCCTGCGTGCGTCCTCAGCCGCCTTGCCCGACGCCGCCAGATTGGCGCGCCATTCCGCGCCGACCGCCCTGCCCGCCTGAACGGCCGGCCGCAAACCGACCCGCTCCAGCCAGGCGGCCAGATAGGGAAACTCGTTCAAATCTTGCCCCTGATGCGTCGGCAGGATCCACGGCCAGATCGCCATGTCGGCGATGGAATAGTCGCCCGCGACATAGTCCCGATCCTCCAGCCGGCGGTTGAGCACGCCGTAAAGCCGGTGGGTTTCGTTGGTGTAGCGGTTCACGCCATAGGCGATCTGGCGCTGGTCCTTGATCATGGCCGGGGCGTACTGGCGGAAATGATGGGTCTGACCCGCCATCGGACCCAGGCCGCCGACCTGCCAGAACAGCCATTGATCGACCTCGACGCGCGCCCGTACGTCGGACGGATAGAAGCGCCCCGATTTCGCGCCCAGATATTGCAGGATAGCGCCCGACTCGAAAATCGAAAGCGGCTGACCGTCGGGGCCATCAGGATCGACAATGGCCGGCATCCGCCCATTGGGGCTGAGCGCCTGAAACGTCGGCGCGAACTGCTCGCCCGCGCCGATGTTCACCGGCTTGACAACGTAGGGAAGCCCCATCTCCTCCAGGGCGATGGAGATTTTCCAGCCGTTGGGCGTGGGCCAGTACCAGAGCTCGATCGGCTGGGTCATCGCGGTCGCCTTCACTCGTGTCGGAGCGCCCAGAGATGGCGCGGCCAAGATGAACAGACAAGGCTGAAACCTGACGGAGCCGTTCAGGACGAGTTCATGCGCCGGGACCGACCTTGGCCTTCTGTTTCAACGGGCCGACCGCAGCATCCCTCCGGCGCCCAGACCATGGAGACGAACCGATGAACCGCCTCACCAAGGCCGCCATCGTCGCCCTGGCGCTGACCACCACGGCCGCGCCGTTGGCGGCTCAGGCCCAGAACCGCGATCACCGCGAGTATCGCCAGGAGCGCCGCGAAGACCGTCATGATCGTCGGGAAGACCGCCGTGAGTGGCGCGAGGATCGCCGTGAGGACCGTCGCGAATGGCGTGAAGATCGTCGGGACGACCGCCGCGACTATCGCCAGAGCCGCCATAATGATCGCTGGGACCGCAACAACCGCGACTGGTGGCGCGGTCGGCCCGAGTTCCGCGACTATCGCGGCGCCCGCAACGGCTACTGGTACGCGCCGGGGCGCGGCTATTATCGGGTCGATCCGCGCTATCAGAGCTATCGCTGGCGTCAGGGCGCCTATCTGCCCTCGGCCTATCGCGGCTACTACGTGAGCGACCCCTACTATTACAACCTGCGCCCGGCGCCGCGCGGTTATCGCTATGTCCACGCCAACAACGACATCCTGCTGATCGCGGTCGCCACCGGTCTGATCGCCAGCGTGCTGCACGACGTCTACTAGACCGCGAGCAGGACATAGGAATGGCCCCGCAGAGCTAGGCTTTGCGGGGCTTTTTCTTGGAAGCCTGCACGTTTCCAGCGATCAGCGTTCAGCCGTGGTTCATGGCGACGGCACCAGATTGATGCTCAAGCCGCCATCTCGGCGTGCCAGGAAGAAGACCATGAAACGTTCCCTGATGGTGTTCACGGCGATCGCCAGTTTCGCCCTGCCCGCGCTCGCTCCCGTGGCGACGCTGGCCCAGGATCGACAGGCCCAGGCCGAAGACACGCCGCGCGCCCTAGGCAGGGCGCCGCGCGGGGATCAGGACGGAGCCCGACCAGCCCGTCCCGAGCGCCCGCAGACACGGCCCGATACACCGCGCCCTGAGCGCCCCCAGCGCCCCGACAGGCCCAGTCGTCCGGATCGCCCCGCCGATCAGGGACGCCCTGATACGCCGCGTCCGGGCCGACCCGACCGCCCGGATCGACCCAACGGTCAATGGCCGAGCCGTCCCGATCAGCCGGAACGGCCTGGCCAAGGCAGACCTGATCGACCCGGGACTCCGGACCGGCCCAACCGTCCGGAACGCCCTGACCGGCCCGACTGGAACCGGCCCGACCGCCCCGGATCGCAGCAACCCGGGCGTCCGAACCGGCCGGATTGGAACAGGCCAAACCGTCCCGATCAGCCTGGTCGCCCCAACCGCCCGGATCGTCCGAACTGGAACCATGACCGCGACTATCGCGACTTCCACAATCGCTGGAACCGCGACCAGTGGCGGCGTGACTGGGATCGTCGCCACCGCAGCGACTGGTGGCGCAACGACAGCCGCTTCCGGGGCTGGAACGGCGTGCGCCTCGGCTTCTATTTCGCGCCGGGCTACGGCTACTACAGCGTGCCGCGGACCTACTGGAACCGTCAGTACCAGGTCGGCCAATATCTGCCGGAGGTCTTCTGGCGCTATCAGGTCAACGACTGGCGGACCTATGGTCTCGGCTATCCGCCTCCGGGGACCCGCTGGGTCTATGTCGACAACACCATCTACCTGATCGACGACTACGACGGCTACATCATCGAAGTCGTCCGCGACGCCTGGAACTGGTAGCCGGGTAAACAGAAAGGCCCCGAGGATCGCACCTCGGGGCCTTTTTCATATCCGTCACCCATGTCGCTCAAGCAGCGAGCGACCGCGTCGCGAGCGTTAGCGACCAACGGGGGTCTGGGGGCCAAAGCTCCCAGGTAAGGCTCTTAAATCAAAGCCCAAGCTTTGATTTAAGGATGTCGTTGACGGCGGCGGGGTTGGCCTTGCCGCCGGTCGCCTTCATCACCTGACCGACGAACCAGCCCAGAGCTTGCGGTTTCTCGGCCACCGCCGCCGCCTTGTCCGGGTTGGCGGCGATGATGTCGTCGACGGCCTTCTCGATGGCGCCCGTATCCGTCACCTGCTTCAGGCCGTGCTTCTCGACCACCTCGGCGGGGCTGCCCTCGCCGTTCCAGACGTAGTCGAAGACCTCCTTGGCGATCTTTGACGAGATGACGTCGGTCTCGATCAGCTCGACCAGTTGGGCGACGTGCGCCGCCGGCAGCGGGTTTTCGCTGAAGTCCTTGCCGTCGGCAGCCAGACGCGCCGAGACCTCGTTGGTGACCCAGTTGGACACCAGCTTGGCGTCGCGGCCTTTCGCAGCGGCCTCGAAGTAGTCCGCCTTGGCCTGTTCCGAGATCAGCACCACGGCGTCGTATTGCGACAGGCCGTAGTCGGCCATCAGACGACGGCGCTTCTCGTCCGGCAGCTCGGGCAGGTTGGCCTTGATCTCGTCGATCCAGGCCTGTTCGATTTCCAGCGGCAGCAGGTCGGGGTCGGGGAAGTAGCGATAGTCCATCGCCTCTTCCTTGGACCGCATCGAACGCGTTTCGCCTGCCGTCGGGTCATACAGGCGGGTTTCCTGAATGATCGAACCGCCGTCCTCGAGGATCTCGATCTGGCGACGCGCCTCGTAATTGATCGCCTGAGAAATGAAGCGGAAGCTGTTGACATTCTTGATCTCGCAGCGCGTGCCCAGGAAGCCGAAGTCGCCGGTTTCCTTGAACTTGGCGTAGTTGCCGACGCGGCAGACCGAGACGTTGACGTCGGCGCGCAGGTTGCCCTTGTCCATGTCGCCGTCGCAAGTGCCGAGATAGATCAGGATAGTGCGGATCTTCTTGACGTAGGCGACCGCCTCTTCCGGCGTGCGGATGTCGGGACGCGAGACGATCTCCATCAGCGCCGTGCCCGCCCGGTTCAGGTCGACGTAGGATTCCGTCGGCGACAGGTCGTGGATCAGCTTGCCCGCGTCCTGCTCCAGGTGCAGGCGCTCGATGCCGACGTTGAAGAAGCTGCCGTCCTCCGCCTCCACCTCGACCACGCCCTCGCCCACGATCGGGTGATACAGCTGGCTGATCTGATAGCCGGTCGGCAGGTCGGGATAGAAGTAGTTCTTGCGGTCGAACTGGCTCTTCAGATTGATCTGCGCCTTCAGGCCCAGACCCGACTTCACCGCCTGCTCGACGCAGTGCTTGTTCAGGGTCGGCAGCATGCCGGGGAAGCCGGCGTCGACCAGCGACACCTGCTCGTTCGGCCCCGCGCCAAAGCCGACGGCCGCGCCCGAGAACAGCTTGGCCTTCGACGCCACCTGGGCGTGGATCTCCAAGCCCATGACGATTTCCCAGTCGCCGGTGCGACCTTTGATCAGTGTTTTGTTCTCAGACATGCTCACCACCACTTGGCCGGTTTGGCGACGAAACCGGCGGAGTCTTCCAGTGCGGCCGCGACCTGGAAGACGGTCGCCTCATCAAGGGCCTTGCCGATGACCTGAAGGCCCAGCGGCAGACCGTCGCTGCTCAGACCGGCGGGTACCGAGATGCCCGGCAGACCGGCCAGGTTGGTCGTCACCGTGAAGACGTCGTTCAGGTACATGGTCAGCGGGTCGATCTGCTTGTCGCCCAGCTTGAACGCCGCCGTCGGCGTGGACGGGGTCAGGATGGCGTCCACCTTGCCCCAGACATTGTCGAAGTCCTCGGCGATACGCCGACGCACCTTCAGCGCCTTGACGTAGTAGGCGTCATAGAAGCCCGCCGACAGGACATAGGTGCCGATGGTCAGGCGGCGCTGAACCTCCTTGCCGAAGCCCTCGGCGCGCGAGGCGGCATAGAGGTCGTCCAGCGACGAGAAGTCTTCGGCGCGATGACCGAAGCGCATCCCGTCATAGCGGGCCAGGTTCGACGAGGCCTCGGCCGGGGCCACGATGTAATAGGCCGGCAGGGCGTATTTGGTATGCGGCAGGCTGATCTCGACGATCTCGCAGCCGGAGGCCTTCAGCCACTCAACGCCCTGCTGCCACAGCGCCTTGATCTCTTCGGACATGCCGTCGATCAGGTATTCCGCCGGGACGCCGATGCGCAGACCCTTGACCGACTGGCCGACCGACTGGGTCCAGTCAGGCGTCGGGATGTCGAGGCTGGTCGAGTCCTTGGCGTCGAACGAGCACATGGACTTCAGCAGGATGGCGGCGTCGGTCACCGTCTTGGTGATCGGTCCGGCCTGATCCAGCGAGGAGGCGAAGGCCACCATGCCGAAACGGCTGGCGCGGCCATAGGTGGGCTTGATGCCGACCGTGCCGGTGAAGGCGGCGGGCTGACGGATCGAGCCGCCGGTATCCGAGGCCGTCGCGGCCAGGCACAGATCAGAGGCCACAGCCGAAGCCGAACCGCCCGACGAACCGCCCGGCGTCAGTTCAGCGTCCGAACCCTTGGCCTTCCACGGGTTCTTCACCGGACCGAATGCCGAGGTCTCGTTGGCCGAGCCCATGGCGAACTCGTCCATGTTGAGCTTGCCCAGCATGACCGCGCCTTCGCGCCACAGATTGGCGGTGACGGTGGACTCATAAGGCGGCACGAAGCCGCGCAGCATGTTGGAGCCCGCCGTCGTCTGCACGCCCTCGGTGCAGAACAGATCCTTGATGCCCAGCGGCGCGCCTTCCAGGTCGCCGCCCTCGCCCTTGGCCAGTTTGGCGTCCGACGCGCGCGCCTGTTCCAGCGCCTTGTCCGCCGTCACTTCGACATAGGCGTTCAGGCTCGGGTTCGAAGCCTCGATGTTGGTCAGGAAGGCGCGGGTCAGCTCTTCCGACGAGAAGGTCTTGGCCTTCAGGCCGTCGACGGCGTCTTTAAGCGTAAGCTTGGTGAGGTCAGACATCTATTCGACCACCTTGGGCACGACGAAGAAGCCGTCAGCGGCCTTGGGAGCGTTCGACAGGACGGCGTCCACCTTGGCGCCGTCGGTGACGACGTCTTCGCGCAGGCGCAGGGGCTGTGCGACGTTGGAGGTCATCGGCTCGACACCCTGCACATCGACCTCGTTCAGCTGTTCGATCCAGTTCAGGATGCCGTTCAGCTCCTGGGCCAGCGGCTCCAGGCGGTCCTCGGGGGTCTTGATGCGGGCGAGGTGGGCGACACGCCTCACCGTCGCGGCGTCGATAGCCATGGAAATCTCCGAAATTCATCCCGTCGGGGCGCAAGGGAGTCGCCCAGACTGACTCCTGTCGTGGGTTAACCGCCCGATGCGGCTTCGACAAGCGTTCCGCATTGCAATATGGGGAGGCCGTGCCCGTATTCGACCTCACCGACCTGCCCGCCGCCTGCCCGCCCGACACGCCCTGGATGGGGCTGGATCTGGGCGAGAACACCATTGGCGTGGCGGTGTCCGACACCAGCCGCATGATCGCCAGCCCGCTGCAGCTAATCCGCAAGGTGAAGTTCAGTCAGGACGCCGAGCAGCTGATCAAGCTGATGAACGGCCGCAACGTCTCGGCCCTGGTCATCGGCCTACCGCTGAACATGGACGGCTCCGAAGGCCCGCGCGCCCAGTCCTGCCGCGCCTTCGCCCGTAATCTGGAGCGTCTGCGTCCCGTCAACGTGGCCTTCCAGGACGAGCGTCTGTCGACCACGGCGGTCGAGCGCTTCCTGATCGAAGAACTGGACCTCAGCCGCAAGCGACGCGCCGACGTCGTGGACCGCACCGCCGCCGCCTGGATTTTGCAGGGCGCGCTGGACCGTCTGCGCGCCTGAGCTTCCCCTCGCGCAGACTCGGGCTTATAGCGGCGTCTCGATGACCCATGCCGCTTCCGTCACCGAAACCATCGAGGAGCGACTGACGCCGTTCCCCCGCGATCACTTCCTCGCCGCCGGCGATCTGAACCCGCCCGCCGCCCTGGCGCTGCTGGATCTCGCCGACGCCTTCGTCGACTTTAACCGACAGTCGGCCAAGGGCATCGACCTGATGCGCGGCCAGACGGTCGTGAACCTCTTCTTCGAGAATTCGACCCGCACCAGCTCCTCGTTCGAGATCGCCGCCAAGCGTCTGGGCGCCGACGTGGTGACCATGCCAGTCTCAGCCTCCTCGGTCGCCAAGGGCGAGACCCTGATCGACACGGCGGTGACGCTGAACGCCATGAAGCCGGAAATCCTGGTCGTCCGCCACGCCTCCTCGGGCGCCGTGGACCTGCTGTCGCAAAAGGTCGGCTGCGCCGTCGTCAACGCCGGCGACGGCCGGCATGAACACCCAACGCAAGCCCTGCTGGACCTGCTGTCCTTGCGCCGCGCCTTTGGCGACGTCGGCGGACTGACGGTCGCCATCTGCGGCGACATCGCACACAGCCGCGTGGCCCGTTCCAACGTCGCCCTGCTGTCGATGATGGGGGCGCGGGTGCGCCTGATCGGTCCGCCGACGCTCGTCCCCGGCGACGCTGACCGCTGGGGCTGCGAGGTCTTCCACGACATGAAGGAAGGCCTGGCCGGCTGCGACGTGGTCATGATGCTGCGCCTTCAGCTGGAACGCATGACCGGCGCCCTGATCCCTTCGACGCGCGAGTATTTCCGCTTCTGGGGTCTGGACCGCGAGAAGCTGGCCTGGGCTGCGCCGGGCGCCAGGGTCATGCACCCCGGCCCGATGAACCGGGGCGTGGAGATCGACTCCGACGTGGCCGACGACCTGACCGTCTCCCTGATTCAGGATCAGGTCGAGATGGGCGTCGCCGCCCGCATGGCCGTCCTGGCCGCCCTCGCCCACCGCCGCGCGGGAGCCGCCGCATGACCGCTGCTCCGAATACACTCGCGATTATCAACGCCCGTCTGCTCGATCCCGCCAGCGACTACGACGGCCCCGGCGCGGTCCTGATCCAGAACGGCCGCATCGTCGAGGTCGTCCACGGCCAGGCGACCCAGCGCCCCGACGGCGTCACCGTCATCGACGCCCAGGGCCGCTGCCTGGCCCCCGGCCTGATCGACATCCGGGTCAAGACCGGCGAGCCGGGCAATGAGCCCAAGGAAACCCTGAAGTCGGCCAGCCTGTCGGCGGCGGCGGGCGGCGTCACCACCATCGTGGTCCAGCCCGACACCGACCCGGCCATCGACGACCCCGCCCTGATCGACCACATCCAGCGGCGCGGCGCCGCCCTCGACCTGGTCAACGTCCGCGCGGCGGGCGCCGCCACGCAAGGCCGCGACGGCCAGCGCATGGCCGAGATCGGCCTGATGCACGAAGCCGGCGCCCTCTATTTCACCGACGGCGACCGGGTCATCGTCAACACCCGCACCCTGCAAAGGGTGATGAGCTACGCCGCCGCCTTCAACGCCCTGATCGCCTGCCGCCCGGCTGAGCCCTGGTTGTCGGAGGGTGCGGTGGCGACCTCGGGCGAACTGGCGACACGCCTGGGTCTGTCCGGCGCACCCGCCATCGCCGAGCGCATCCAGCTGGAACGCGACCTGGCCCTGGTCGAACAGACCGGCGCCCGCTTCCTGGTCGATCAGATCTCGACCGAGGGCGCGCTGCAGACCCTGGCGCGCGCCCGCGCTCGGGGCCTTGAGGTCTCGGCCTCGGTGTCGATCAAACATCTCTGCTTCAACGAGATCGACATCGGCGACTACCGGACTTTCTACCGGCTGGACCCGCCCCTGCGCGCCGAGAGCGACCGTCAGGCCCTGGTCGAGGCGGTCCGCGACGGCCTGATAGACGCCATCACCTCGGCCCATGCGCCCGAACCCGCCGAGAACAAGCGCCGCCCCTTCGCCGAGGCCGCGCCCGGCGCCGTGGGTCTGGAAACCCTGCTGCCGGCCGCCCTGATGCTGCACCACGAGCACGGTTTGGACCTGCTGGACGTGCTGCGTCCGCTGACCCAAGGCCCGGCCGGTCTTCTGGGGCTGGACGCCGGACTGCTGGCGACCGGCGCGCCCGCCGACCTCGTCCTGTTCGACGCCGGCGCGCCGGTTGTGGTCGATGCGGCCACACTGCGTTCGAAATCGAAGAATTCGCCCTTCGATGGCCGCCGCCTGCAAGGGAAGGTCTTGCTCACGGTCGTTGGGGGACGCATCGTCCACGACGCACGCTAAACGGGAGCGAATCACTTGCAGGATCTGGCCGCACCGGCGCTTCTCACGCTCGGGCTTGTAGCGATTGGCGGATACCTGCTCGGTTCAATCCCGTTCGGGGTCATCCTGACCCGCGCGGCGGGCGCCGGGGACGTGCGCAATATCGGTTCAGGTAACATCGGCGCGACCAACGTCCTGCGCACGGGCCGCAAGGACCTGGCCATCGCCACACTGATCCTCGACGCCGGCAAGGGCGCGGTCGCCCTCCTGATCGCTCGCTATCTGTTTGGCGAAGTCGCGGGCGCCATCGCCGGCGGAGCCGCATTCATGGGCCATCTCTTCCCCGTCTGGCTGGGCTTCAAGGGCGGCAAGGGGGTCGCAACCTTCTTCGGCCTGATCCTGGCCGCCTGCTGGCCACTGGGCCTGATGGCGGCGGCGACCTGGCTGATCACAGCCTTCGCCCTGCGCTACTCCTCGCTGGCGGCCCTGGTGGCGGCGGCGGCGACGCCCTTCTATGCGCTTCTGCCCCTGGCCATGCTGGGCCTGCCCGCCCCTGCGCCCATCCTCATCCTGGCCGTCTTCACCGCCGTGCTGATCTATATCCGCCACCACGAGAACATCGCCCGGCTGCTGAAAGGCGCCGAGCCCAAGATCGGGGCCAAGAAGGCTTGACCCCGTTGTCCGACGCCGAGCGCTTCGCCCGGCTTCGGCTGGCACGCACCGACCGCGTCGGTCCCGTGGCCTTTTCCCAACTGTTGCAGCGGTTCGGCTCTGCCGTCCGTGCGGTCGAGGCCCTGCCTGATCTGGTGCGGCGCAGCGGCCGCGACGGCTACGCCCTGCCAGCCGTCGAGCGCGTCGAGGCCGAGCTGGCGGCGGGCGAGCGCGTCGGGGCGCGGCTGATACTGCTGGGCGACGCCGACTATCCGCCCGTGCTCGCCGCCGTCGATCCACCCCCGCCGGTGTTGTGGACGCTCGGCGACCCGACACTTCTATCGCGCCCCTGCATCGGCGTGGTCGGCGCGCGCATCGCCTCGGCGGGCGGCCAGCGCATCGCGCGCGGCCTGTCGCAGCAACTGGGCGAGGCCGGCCATGTCGTGGTCTCGGGTCTGGCGCGCGGCATCGACGCGGCCGCGCACATGGGCGCCCTGCCGACTGGCACGGTCGCGGTGCTCGGCGGCGGCGTGGACGACATCTATCCGTCCGAGAACGCCGACCTCTATCGCCAGATTGTCGAAAAGGGCTGCATCGTCTCGGAAAGCCCCGTCGGCGCCCGCGCCCAGGCCCGCGATTTCCCCCGCCGCAACCGCATCATCTCGGGCCTGTCGCGCGGCGTCATCGTGGTCGAGGCTGAAATCCGCTCCGGCTCCCTGATCACCGCCCGCCTGGCCAATGAACAGGGCCGCGACGTCTTCGCCGTGCCGGGTTCGCCGCTGGACCCGCGCTCCAAAGGCCCCAATGAACTGCTGCGTCAGGGCGCCATCCTGTGTGAGGGGCTGGAGGACGTCGAGCGCGCCTTCACCACCCTGCGAACCCTCCGAGAGCCGCCCGCCGATTCGCCCTTTGACGGCGCGCCGGACGATCTGGACGACGCCTTGATCGAACAGGTCGCCGCCCTGTTGTCGCCCGTCCCTACGCCGCGTGACGAACTGGCCCGGGCGCTCGACATGCCCATCGGCGTAGTCGCCGCGGCCTTGCTGGAGCTCAGCCTTGCTGGTCGCGCCAGCCTGCTGCCCGGCGGACTGGCCTCAGTCTGATCCTAAGCCGCTCGCATTTCCTTGCGCGCCATGTCGGCGGCGGTTTCCAGGGCGGACGCCAGCTTCTCGTCGCCGTCCCACCGCGCCATGCTCGCCAGCTCGACGGCCATGGCCGCCACATATTCTCGTACGGGATAGTCGGCTGCGTATCCGCCAGACCCCGGTTCGTGTGGTCCCTCTATATTCGGCACGCTCAGACCTCCTGACAACAATGAGAGTAGGCACAACTTTTGGTCGAATCGCAAGGCAAGAAAGCACCTTTAGGTCGCAACCCTCAATGTGCCGATTGACTTCCCCCTCGGCGCCAACCACGTTCGCGCCCCGATTTCCCGAATAGAGCGCCATGAATCTCGTCATCGTCGAGAGCCCCGCCAAGGCCAAGACCATCAATAAATACCTGGGTTCTGGCTACGAGGTGCTGGCTTCCTACGGCCACATCCGCGACCTGCCGTCCAAGGACGGCTCCGTCCTGCCCGACGACGATTTCGCCATGGTCTGGGAGGTCGACGCCAAGGCGTCCAAGCGCCTGTCCGAGATCGCTGAGGCGGCCAAGCGCGCCGACCGCGTCATCCTCGCAACCGACCCCGACCGTGAGGGAGAGGCGATCAGCTGGCACGTTCTGGAAGTCCTGAACAAGAAGAAGGCGCTGAAGGACACCGAGGTCCAGCGCGTCACCTTCAACGCCATCACCAAGGCCGCCGTGCTCGAAGCCATGGCCAATCCGCGTCAGCTGGATATGGAACTGGTCGAAGCCTATCTGGCCCGCCGCGCGCTGGACTATCTCGTGGGCTTCAACCTGTCGCCCGTCCTGTGGCGCAAGCTGCCCGGCGCCCGTTCGGCGGGCCGGGTGCAGTCGGTCGCCCTGCGCATCGTCGTCGATCGCGAAATGGAGATCGAGAAGTTCAAGGCCCAGGAATACTGGTCTGTCGAGGCCGACCTGGTCGCCGACAGCCCGCCCTTCACCACCCGCCTGGTCAAGCACGCCGGCAAGCGCATCCAACGCCTGGACATCCCGACCGAGGAGATGGCCTTCGCCGCCCGCGACGCCATCAAGGCCGGCGACTTCACCATCAAGTCGGTCGAGAAGAAGCCCGCCAAGCGCTCGCCCGCCCCGCCCTTCACCACCTCGACCCTGCAACAGGAAGCCTCGCGCAAGCTGGGCTTCACCGCCCAGCGCACCATGCAGGCGGCGCAGAAGCTGTATGAGGGCGTCGACGACACCGGCGGCCTGATCACCTACATGCGTACCGACGGCCTATTCGTCAGCCCCGAAGGCATCGCACAGGCGCGCGAGGTCATCGCCGACCGCTTCGGCCCCGCCTATGTCCCGGCCGAGCCGCGCTACTACAAGACCAAGGCCAAGAACGCCCAGGAAGCGCACGAAGCCATCCGTCCGACCAATATCGCGCGTCACCCGGAATCCCTGCGCCTCGAAGGCGACCTGCAGCGCCTCTATGAGCTGATCTGGAAGCGCATGGTCGCCTCGCAGATGGAGAGCGCCCGTCTGGACCGCACCACGGTCGAGATCGAGACGCCCGACGGCCAGACCGGCCTGCGCGCCACGGGTCAGGTCGTCGCCTTCGACGGCTTCATCGCCGCCTACGAAGAAGGACGCGACGAGAAGCAGAAGGGTGCTGACGACGAAGAGGACGAAGGCGGCCGCCTGCCCGCGCTGAAGGAAGGCGCCAAGGCCAAGGTCGAAGCCATCCGCACGGACCAGCACTTCACCGAGCCGCCGCCGCGCTTCTCGGAAGCCACCCTGGTCAAGAAGCTGGAAGAGCTGGGCATCGGTCGTCCCTCGACCTACGCCTCGATCCTGACGACCCTGCGCGACCGCGAATACGTCCGCATGGACAAGAACCGCTTCTATCCCGAGGATAAGGGACGGCTGGTCACGGCCTTCCTGGAGCAGTTCTTCACCCGCTGGGTCGAGTACGACTTCACCGCCGCGCTGGAGAGCCAGCTGGACGAGGTTTCGGCAGGCGAACTGGACTGGAAGGCGCTGCTGCGCAGCTTCTGGACCGACTTCCATGCCGCGACGCAAGCCGCCGGCGAACTGCGCACCACGGCGATCCTGGATCACCTGAACGACGCCCTGGGCGCCCACATCTTCCCGGACAAGGGCGATGGGTCTGATCCGCGCGAATGCCCCCTGTGCCATCAGGGCCAGCTCAGCCTGAAGACCAGCCGCTTCGGCGCCTTCATCGGCTGCTCGCGTTATCCTGACTGCAAATACACCCGCCCGGTCGCCTCGCCTGACGGCGCCGAAGGCGGCGCGGACGGCGGCGACCGCGAACTGGGCGTCGATCCGTCGACCGGTCAGCCGGTGCAGCTCAAGATCGGCCGCTTCGGTCCCTATGTCGAAACCACGCCTCCAGGCGAGGAAAAGCCCAAGCGCTCGTCCCTGCCCAAAGGCTGGAGCCCGGCGTCCCTGACGCTGGAGCAGGCCCTGCGCCTGCTGGCCCTACCGCGCGAAGTCGGCCCTCACCCCGAGGACGGCAAGATGATCACGGCAGGTCTGGGCCGCTACGGCCCGTTCGTCCTGCACGCCGGCACCTACGCCAATGTCTCGGACATCGACGAGGTGTTCGAGGTCGGCATCAACCGCGCCGTCGCCCTGCTGGCTGAAAAGCGCGCCGGTCGTCCCGGTCGCGGCTCGGCCACGGCCCCGCTCAAGGAACTGGGCGCGCACCCGGAAGACGAGGCCCCCGTTCAGGTCATGGCCGGTCGCTTCGGCCCCTACGTCAAATGGGGCAAGGTCAACGCCACCCTGCCCAAGGGCATGGCGCCGGAAGACCTGACGCTGGAAGACGCCCTGCCCCTGCTGGCCGCCAAGGCCGGCGCGGCGCCGAAGAAGAAGGCGGCTGCAGCCAAAAAACCCGCCGCGAAGAAGGCTCCGGCAAAGGTCGCTGCCGAGAAAAAGCCTGCTGCTGCGAAAAAGCCTGCCGCCAAGAAGCCGGCGGCCAAGAAAGCCGCCCCCAAGAAGGCGGCTGACGCCGAGTAGATCGCTAAACAGCTCCCGGTTCGCTCAGCGGATCGGGAGCGAGCTTGCTGGAATAGAGTCTAGCGTCCAGCCACCAGTTCGTTGCGTACCCGCCGTCCCAAGGGATCTCGTCCAGGCCAGGTCTGGCCAACCGATGCCTCGACCAAGGTCGTGCAGAACCGCGACAGCAGCATCCTTGGTCTGATACCGTTCAGGCAGACGCGCTCGCCCTCGACAGCCCAGCGCGCAGACAGTCGCCGCCCATCGGAGAATACCGCCTGATAGCTTCCGTCGCGGTTGAACCAGTGCTTGACCCACGCTCCATCAGGATAGTGTGAGATCACGGTATTGCCGAAAGCAGACTCCATGTCCGCCTGAGCCGGCAGCGCCACTGCGCAGCAAGCAGCCAAGGCGAACGCAAGCGTTTTCAATCGCATACGACAACCCTTCCCTTCCCCGCAGGCGACATTACAGGCGAGTAAGGTTTTGCCAACCGTCTGGTTCCCGAACGGAAATACTTGACTGAGGCGTAGGGGTTTCCATATACCGCCGCAGGCTCGGGATAGGACTGGCGATGCGCGCCGCCCACTCGCCCACGAGGGGCGGTTCCGTAAGCTGAAGACGTTACGACGTTTCCTCCGTCCTCAAGGTTGCATGACAGAATTCACCAAGCTGGGCCTTTCGGCCACGACCCTCAAAGCGGTCGCCGATACGGGCTACACCGAAGCTACCCCCATTCAAGCCGCCGCCATCCCGGTGGCCCTCGCGGGTCGCGACGTTCTGGGCATCGCCCAGACCGGCACTGGCAAGACCGCCGCATTCACCCTGCCGTTGATTGACCGCCTCGGCACCGGTCGCGCGCGCGCTCGTATGCCGCGCGCCCTGGTCCTGGCCCCGACCCGCGAACTGGCCGACCAGGTCGCCGAGAGCTTCGCCAAATACGCCAAGGGCACCAAGCTGAGCTGGGTTCTGCTGATCGGCGGCGTGTCCATGGGCGACCAGGTCGCCATGCTGAACAAGGGCGTCGACGTCCTGATCGCGACGCCGGGCCGTCTGTTGGACCTGTTCGAACGCGGCAAGATCCTGCTGACCGGCGTCGAGATGATGGTCATCGACGAAGCCGACCGTATGCTCGACATGGGCTTCATCCCCGACATCGAGCGTATCTTCAAGCTGACGCCACCCAAGCGCCAGACCCTGTTCTTCTCGGCCACCATGCCGCCCGAGATCACGCGCCTGACCACGCAGTTCCTCAAGGATCCGACCCGGATCGAGGCTTCGCGTCCGGCCATGACCGCCGACACCATCACCCAGTACATAGTCCGCATTCCGAGCTCGGACCCCAAGGCCAAGCGCACAGCCCTGCGCGCCCTGGTCGGCCGAGAGGACGTCAAGAACGGCATCGTCTTCTGCAATCGCAAGTCGGAAGTCGATATCGTCGCCAAGTCGCTGAAGACGCACGGCTTCGACGCAGCGCCGATCCACGGCGACCTGGACCAGTCGCTGCGCACCAAGACCCTCGCCGACTTCCGCTCGGGCGCGTTGAAGATCCTGGTGGCCTCGGACGTCGCCGCGCGCGGTCTGGACATCCCGGACGTCAGCCACGTCTTTAACTACGACGTCTCCCACCACGCCGACGACTACGTCCACCGCATCGGCCGCACCGGCCGTGCCGGCAAGCTGGGTCAGGCCTTCATGATCGTCACCCCGTCCGACGACAAGTCGCTGGATAAGGTGCTGAAGCTGATCAAGATGGACCCGCAGGAGCTGACGCTGGAAGGCATCGACTTCGCCTCCATCAAGGACCGCCCGCGCACCGACGACGCCAAGGGCCGTGGTCGCAGCCGCAGCGATCGTCCGCGTCCGATCCCCAAGAGCGACAACGTCGCCTCGATGGAGCCGATCACGCCTTCGGCCCCCAAGGCGCCCGCTCCCAAGGCCGAAGAAGCCCGCGAAGAGGCCCCGCGCCGTTCGCGCAGCCGTCGCTCGACCAAGCCGGAAGCCGCACCAGAGCCTATCGACGCGATCGTCGCCACGACGCAGGAAGTCGCTGTCGAAGCCGACGTCGTTGAAGTCAAGGCCGCGCCCCAGCGCCGCGACCGCAATCGCGGTCGTGAACAGGCCCCGCGTGAAGGCAAGAAGCCCGAGCCAGCCAAGGAACCGCGCCTTCAGGCGGCCCCTGGCGGCTTCGGCGACGACATCCCCGCCTTCTTGCGTCGTCCGATCGTCTTCCAGGACTAAGGGCGGCTTTCAGGCCTCAGCTTAACCGGTCATTACGCTTCCTCGTTCTAGTATCTACGTAACAATACTTGGGGCGCGAGAATCAGAATGACGGCGCAGGTCGAGACCTCCCTTCGTGGACCGGAGGCATATGCCTTGGCGCATCGCGTCATCGACGCGATGCAGCAGGCCTCCATCTGGCCGACGCCGCTGAACTTCGAGCTGTGGGTGCACTACGTCAGCGATCCGGATGGACTGCTGGGCCGCGAGTTGCACCGCCTGCTGTCCGGCGACACGCCCTTCACGGACGCGACGGCGGAAATGCTGGCCGCCGAGTTCCTGCCGCGCGGTCGTCTGTCCGAGGAAATCCGTGACGTCGGGGCCGTGCTCAACCGCGAACTTGCCGCTGTGGCCGAGGCCATCGACAACGCGCGGAAGACCCAGACCGCCTATGGCGAGACCCTCAGCACCGCCTCGGTCAAGATGCAGGAGGTGGCGGGTCCGACGGACCTGACGGCCATCGTCAGCACCCTGTCCAGCGCCACCCGCAAGGTTCAGCGCCACACCTCGGCGCTCGAAAAGCGCCTGGAGTCCTCGAACCGCGAAGTCGTCCGTCTGCGCGAGCACCTGGAACAGGTGCGTCGCGACGCCATGACCGACGCCCTGACCAATCTGGCCAACCGCAAGACTTTCGACGAACAGTTGGCGCGTCTCTGCGAAGAAGCCGAAATCGAAGACAAGAGCCTGACCCTGGCCATTGTCGACATCGACCACTTCAAGCGCTTCAACGACACCTGGGGTCATCAGACCGGCGACCAAGTGCTGCGTTACGTCGCCAGCGTCCTGGGCCGGATCGCGCACAAGCCGCGTCTCGCCGCCCGCTACGGCGGCGAAGAGTTCGCGGTCATCTTCCCGGGCGAGACCCCAGGCACGGTCGAGGCCGCGCTGAACGCCATCCGAGAAGAGATAGGCTCGCGCTCGCTGCGTCGCCGCTCCACCAACGATGACCTGGGCGCCGTGACCATCTCGGTCGGGTTCGCCGAGCGTCGCCCGGGCGAGACCGCGCTGGGCGTGCTGGAACGCGCCGACGAAGCCCTCTACGCTTCCAAGCGCGGCGGCAGGAACTGCGTCACCAACGCCGACCTCAAGGAGCAGGCCGCCGCTTAAGTGGTTGCCGAACCGCCCCCTGCCCGTGTCATAACGACGGGATGAGAAGCTTCACCTTCAGTATCGCCTATTGGGCGCTCTCGATTGGCTACTTCCTTGTGGCGGCCTTCGCCGCCTTGGCGCCAGGCCGAGGCGCGACAACCTGGGTTATTCGTCGCTATGTGCGCCGCATGGTTCAGGCCATGGCCCTGTTCGCGGGCATCAAGTTGCAAGTGCGGGGCAAGGAGCGCCTGCCGCAGGGCGGCTTCATCGTCGCTTCCAAGCATCAGAGCTGGGGCGACGGCTTCGCCACCTATGACCAGTTCGATGACCTGGCCTTCGTCACCGGCGACCACCTCGAAAAGTTCCCGCTGCTCGGCACGGTGCTGAAGAAACTCGGCGCCATCGTGGTCAACAGTTGCGGCGGCCATACGGCCCGCGCCGCGCTCAAGGAGCGCGCCGCCGACGCCCACAAGGACGGCCGCAGGATTTTGATCTACCCCGAAGGCCATCTGGCCAAGGTGGGCGAGAAGTTCCGCTATCGCTCAGGCGTCTGGCACATGTACCGCGACTTCAACATGCCGGTTGTGCCTCTAGCTACGAACCTGGGCCTGTTCTGGCCTCAGGAATCGTCGCGCAAGACGCCAGGGACGGCCACATTGGAATTCCTCGACCCCATCCCGACCGGTCTGCCGAAAGAGGATTTTCTGGCCCGACTGGAAGCCGCCATAGAAGGCAAGACCGCCGAACTGATCGCCGAGGCCACAGGCGGCCCGATCATAGCGGCCGTTCAGGTTCCGACGCCGAGCGAAATGGCCAGAATGACCGAGCCGCAGCAAGCCGCCGCTGCTTGAGATAGCTTACCGAGGCTGAAGTCGGGCCATGAGCAGCTTCAGCAGCGCGCCAGCCATCGCTCCCATCAATCCGCACACGGCTGCTGCGGTCAGGGCGGCGACGATCCACCATTGACCGCTCCAGTCAGTCTCGGAACTGACCAGCGCATCTCTCAACACGACAAGCGGACCAACAGCGGCCCCGACGGTCGCGAAAAGCAGAATGATGTGGCGTTTCATGGACAGCACGACGTCTTCTCCCAACTGGAGATCAAAGCATACTGGAAAAACGTCGTTAGGGTAAATCTGCTTATCAAGCCGCCGGGATCACCGCGCCGTCGTATTTCCCGGCGATGAAATCCTTGACCGCCTGGCTGCGCAGAGCGGTGGCCAAGGCCTGAACCCGCGGGTCGTTCCGGTTGTCAGGCCGCGCCACCAGATAGTTGACATAGGGGCTGTCGGCGCCTTCCAGAGACAGAGCGTCCGTCTTGGGCTTCAGCCCGGCGTCCAGGGCATAGTTGGTGTTGATCACCGCCGCATCGACCTGGGGCAGGATGCGCGGAATGGTGGCGGCCTCGACCTCCTGGAACTTCAGGCCCTTGGGGTTGGTCGCGATGTCGCGGACGGTCTGTAGCGGGCTGGTCGGATCGCGCAGGGTGATCAGGCCGGCGCCTTGCAGCAGCAGCAGAGCCCGCCCTGTGTTGGACGCATCGTTCGGCAAAACCACCTGCGCCCCGTTCGGAATCGCCGCCAGCGTCGTGTGCTTCTTCGAGTAGATGCCCAGCGGTTCGACGTGGACGCCGGCGACCGTCACCAGATCGGCGCCGCGCGCGGTGTTGAACTCATCCAGATAGGGCTTGGTCTGAAAATAGTTCACATCCAGCCGCTTTTCAGCCAGTTGCACGTTAGGCTGGACGTAGTCGTTGAAGACCTTGATCTCGATCGGCACGCCCTCGGCGGCCAGGATCGGCTTCACCACCTCCAGAATTTCGGCGTGCGGCACGGCCGTCGCGCCGACCAGCAACGGGGCGACGCCCGCCTTCTCTTTCCCGCCCTGCCCGCACGCGGCGAGCATCAGGACGGCGGCGGCGGACAGCAGAAGCGAACGACGGATCATGGCGGGCCTTCTCAACTCAACGGTGCGAGACCTTAGCAACCAGCCGGTCGCCGATCATCTGCAGAATTTGTACGAGGATCAGCAGCAGAACTACGGTCACGACCATGACGTCGGTCTGGAAGCGCTGATAGCCGAAGCGCACGGCCAGGTCCCCCAGACCGCCCGCACCGACCACGCCCGCCATGGCGGTGTAGCTGACCAGGGCGATAGCCGTGACCGCGGCCCCGGCGATGATGCCCGGCATAGCCTCGGGCAACAAAGCCCGCGTCACGATCTGGAAGGTTGAACCGCCCATGGCCTGGGTCGCCTCGACCACGCCCTTGTCGACTTCGCGCAGGGCCGTCTCGACCAGTCGCGCATAGAAGGGCGCAGCGCCCACGACCAGCGGCGGAATGGCCCCCGCCACGCCCAGCGAGGTCCCGACCAGCAGCACCGTCACCGGCAGCATGACGATCAACAGGATGATGAAAGGCACCGACCGCAGCACGTTGACGATCAGCGACAGCACGGCGTTCAGCACCGGATTGGCCGCCAGCCGCCCCTTGCCCGACAGATAGAGCAGCACGCCCAGCGGCACACCCAGGATCACGGTCAGCACCAGCGACCCGCCCAGCATCAGCAGGGTGTCCACGGTCGCGCGGCCGATCTCGGCCCAATCGACATTTTCGAACATCAGGCCGCCTCCACCATGACGCCGCGCGCGGTCAGTTGCGCCACCGCCGCCTCGGCGTCGCCGCCGGTGAAGGCCACGACCAACTGGCCATAGGGCTCGCCCCGGATGCGGCTGATCCGACCCGATAGGATCGAATAGTCCACGCCGACCGAGCGCGCGACGCGGCTCAGTTCCGGCTCATAGGTCGAGGGACCGCGGAAGGTCAGTTTGGCCAACCGCGCACCGACCGGCACGACCGAGGCGTCGAACGCCTCCTCGCCCTCGGCCAGCATGGCGCGGGTCACGGGATGCTGCGGGTGCAGGAAGACGTCAGCGGTTGCGCCCTGCTCCACGATCTTGCCGTCCTTCAGCACCGCCACCCGGTCGCAGACGCGGCGCACCACCTCCATCTGGTGGGTGATCAGGACGATGGTCAGACCCAGATCGCGGTTCAGCCCGTCCAGCAGGGTCAGGATGTCCTCGGTCGTCTCCGGGTCGAGCGCGCTGGTCGCCTCGTCGCACAACAGGACGCTGGGACCGCAGGCCAGGGCGCGGGCGATGCCGACGCGCTGCTTCTGGCCGCCCGACAGCTGAGCCGGATGCTTCTTGGCGTGCTCCGCCAGACCCAGCTGCTCCAGCAGCTCGGCCGTGCGCGCCTTCACCTCGACCTCTGGCCGTCCCTCCAGCCGCAGGGGAAAGGCGACATTGTCCTCGATGGTCTTGGCGTTCAGCAGGTTGAAGTGCTGGAAGATCATGCCGATCCGACGCCGCGCGGCGCGCAGCTCTGCGGGCTTCAGCGCCGTGATTTCCTGGTCGTCGACAAAGATGCGGCCCGCGTCGGGCGTCTCCAGCCGGTTGATGGCGCGGATCAGGGTCGACTTGCCGGCGCCCGAGCGTCCGACCACGCCGAACACCTCGCCGCGCCCGATGGTCAAGTCAACAGCGTCCAGCGCCGTACGCTCGCCCGCCGCGCTGCGATAGCGCCGGGTCACACCCTCCAGTCGGATCATTTTAGTCTGCGTCCAGGGCGGCGGCGGGGATGATGGTCACGCTCTCACCGCAGCCGCAGGCGTCGGTCTCGTTCGGATTACGGAACACGAATTTCGAGGCCAGCTTGGTCGTCTCGTAATCGATCTCGGAGCCGATCAGGAACAGCACGGCCTTGGGCTCGATCAGGATGGTGACGCCCTTGTCCTCGACCACCTCGTCCAGCGGCTCGATCTGTTCGGCGTAGGCGAAGGTGTATTCCTGCCCGGCGCAGCCGCCGTTCTTCACCCCGACGCGCAGGGCGATGTAGTCTTTTTCGGCATTGGCCATGATCTCGCGCACGCGCGCGGCGGCGGCGTCAGTCAGGGTCACGGCCTTAGGCCGGGGCCGGCGTGGTCGGGCGGCGGTCTGAAGCTCGGTCATCGACGCATCCCTAGAACATGTTCAGGGCCAGCTTGGCCTCGTCGCTCATCTTGGAGGAGTCCCACGGCGGGTCGAACACCAGGTTGGCCCGCGCGGACTTCACGCCCTCGACCTTCTTCACCGCATCCTCGACCCAGCCCGGCATTTCGCCGGCCACGGGGCAGCCCGGCGCCGTCAGCGTCATCTCGATCAGGACGTCGCGGTCGTCGGAGACATCGACCTTGTAGATCAGGCCCAGCTCATAGATGTCGACCGGGATTTCCGGGTCGTACACCGTCTTCAGCGCCTCGATCAGGTCGTCGGTCAGCTTGTCCAGCTCGGCTTGCGACAAGGCGCTCTTCTGCGGCTCGTCCCAGGTCGCGGCGAAGGCGTCGCTGTCGCTGATGGCGTTGTCGGTCTTGGCGTCCATACTCATCACACGAAGAAGTTCCGCGCCTTGATCAGCGCATCCACGAAGGCGTCTGTATCCTCCACGGTGTTATATAGGGCGAAGGAGGCTCGCGTGCTCGAGGTCACGCCCAGTCTTTTCGCCAGCGGTTCGGCGCAGTGCAGACCGGCCCGCACGGCCACGCCGTAACGGTCCATGATCTGGGCCACGTCATGGGCGTGCGCGCCCTCGACGGAGAAGGTCAGCAGCGCGCCCTTCCCTTCGGCCTCGCCCAGGACCCGCAGCCAGTCCGCGTCGGCCAGCCGTGCGCGAACGTGCTCATAAAGCGCCATCTCATGCGCAGCCACGGCCTGTCGATCAAAACCCGACAGCCATTCCAGCGCCGCGCCCAGACCAATAGCCTCCAGGATCGGCGGCGTGCCGGCTTCGAACCGATGCGGCGGCCGGGCGTAGGTCACGCGCTCCTTCTCGACTGTCTCGATCATCTCGCCCCCGCCCTGATAGGGCGGCAGGCTTTCCAGAGCCTCGGTCGTGCCGTACAGGGCGCCCACGCCGGTCGGGCCATACAGCTTGTGGCCGGTGATGACGTACCAGTCGCAGCCGACGGCCTGAACGTCCGGCGTCGCGTGAACCGCGCCCTGACACCCGTCGACCAGCACCCGCGCCCCGGCGGCGTGGGCCAGACGGGTGATCTCGGCGATCGGATTGATGGTCCCCAGCACGTTCGACATATGGGTGACGGCGACGACCTTGGTCTTCGGTCCCAGCAGCGCGGCGAAGGCTTCCATGTCCAGCGAGCCGTCGTCCTTGATCGGCGCCCACTTCAGCACCGCGCCCTTGCGCTCGCGCAGCAGGTGCCACGGAACGATGTTGGAGTGGTGCTCCATCTCGCTGACGATGATCTCGTCGCCCAGTTCGATGCTCAGGCCGATGCCGTTGGCGACCAAGTTGATCGCCTCGGTCCCGCCCTTGGTCCAGACGATGTTCTCAGCTGAGGGCGCGTTCAGGAAGCGGGCGACGATCTCGCGCGCCGCCTCGAAGGCCTCGGTCGCCTCGTTCGACAGGGTGTACAGGCCGCGGTGGACGTTGGCGTAGCTGCCCTCCATCGACGCCACCAGGGCGTCGATCACCGCACGCGGCTTCTGCGCCGAGGCGGCGTTGTCCAGATAGACCAGCGGCTTGCCGTTCACCTGCCGCGACAGGATCGGGAACTGCGCCCGTGCGGCGTAGGGGTCGAAGGTTCTCACAAGCGAGCCGTCAGCCATGCGCGCACAACCTCCTTCGCCGCCTCATCCTCGATGCGGTCGATGACCTCGAACAGGAAGGCCTGGACCAGCAGGGCGCGGGCCTCGTCGGCCGGAATGCCGCGCTGCTGGATGTAGAAGAGCGCGCTCTCGTCCAGCGTCCCGACCGTGTTGCCGTGGGCGCACTGCACGTCGTCGGCATAGATGATCAGCTCGGGCTTGGCGTCGATCTCGCCGCGCTCGGACGCGATCAGGGCGTTGTGGGCCATGCGGGCGTCGGTGCCGTCAGCCCCGCGCTCGACGATGATCTTGCCCTGAAACACGCCGCGCGCGGTGTCGTGAACGACGCCCTTGGTCAGTTGGCTGGTCGTGCCGTCGGCGGCCCGATGATCGACCACGGTCGTCAGGTCCGTATGGCGCGAACCCTTCAACAGATAGAGACCGTCCAGACGCGCGTCAGCGCCTTCGGCGCCGTGGCTCAGTTGCGTCTCGATGCGTTGCAGCTTGGCTCCGGTCGTGACCACGGTCTGGCGATAGCGACCGCCGGCCTCCAGCCGCACCTCGGCGTTGGTCACCGAAATGGCGTCCTCGGGTTCCTCGATCAGGACGATGCGCGTGACCTCGGCGTCGCGAGCGACGTCGATCTCGACCTTGTTATGGGCCACATAGGCCGAGCCCTTGCCCTCATGCGTCTCCAGCAGCAGCAGGCGCGCGCCGGGGCGAGCGACGATGCGGGCCGCCGCCGTGTGGCCGGTGCCGACCGCGTCGGAAATGAAGCGCAGACGCAGGGTCTGGACGCCTGATGCGATGAAGTCCGTGACGCCGACCGGACGCCCGTTGGCGAAGACGATCGCCTCGCCGCCCAGGTCGTAGAACGGCCCCGGCGCCCCGACCAACGCCGTGCCGGATGGCTCAGGCGCTTCGCGAAGCCAGCGCTTCATGTCGCTGTATTTCCACGCTTCCGTGCGCCGCGAGGGAAAGGTCTCGGCGTTGGTCAGGTCGATCTGCGGCGCCGCGCTCATGCCGCGGTCGGCAGGAACTTGTCGTACCCTTCCGCCTCCAGCTCCAGCGCCAGTTCGGGCCCGCCCGAGGCGACGATGCGACCGGCGGCCAGCACGTGCACCTTGTCCGGTTTGATGTAGTCCAGCAGGCGCTGATAGTGGGTGATGACCAGCATCGACCGGTCGGCGCGGCGCAGGGCGTTCACCCCCTCCGACACGATGCGCAGGGCGTCGATGTCGAGGCCGGAATCCGTCTCATCCAGGATCAGCAGCGACGGCTCCAGCAGGGCCATCTGCAGGATCTCCATCCGCTTCTTCTCACCACCCGAGAAGCCGACATTCAAAGGACGTTTGAGCATGTCAAAGTCCATCTTCAGCGCCTGCGACGCCGCCTTGACCTGCTTCAGGAAGGCGGGGGCCGAGACCTCCTCCTCGCCGCGCGCCCGCTTCTGGGCGTTCAGCGCCGTGCGGATGAAGGTCATGGCCGGCACGCCGGGGATCTCCATCGGATACTGGAAGGACAAGAAGACGCCCGCCGCCGCGCGCTCGGCCGGATCCAGACCCAGCAGGTCCTGACCGTTCCACGAGGCGGAACCGTCCGTGACCTCATAGCCGGGACGACCCGACAGGCTGTAGCCCAGCGTCGACTTGCCGGCCCCGTTCGGCCCCATGACGGCATGGACTTCGCCCGCCGGCACTTCGAGCGTCAGGCCCTTGAGGATCGGCTTGTCAGCGACAGAGACATGAAGGTTATTGATCTTGAGCATTGTTCTTCTTTACCCGACCGAGCCTTCAAGGCTGATCGCCACTAGTTTTTGCGCCTCGACGGCGAACTCCATCGGCAGCTTCTGCATGACGTCGCGGACGAAGCCGTTGACCAGCAGGGCCACCGCCTCTTCCTCCGACAGGCCGCGCTGCTGGGCGTAGAAGAGCTGGTCTTCCGAAAGACGCGTCGTCGTCGCCTCATGCTCCAGTTGAGCCGAGCCGTTGCGGGCCTCGATGTAGGGGATGGTGTGCGAGCCGCACTCCTTGCCGATCAGCAGGCTGTCGCACTGGGTGAAGTTGCGCACGCCCGTCGCCTTGGGGTGCACCGAGACCAGGCCGCGATAGGTCGAGTCCGACTTGCCCGCCGAAACCGCCTTGGCGATGATCCGGCTCTTCGAGTTCTTGCCCAGGTGGATCATCTTGGTGCCGGTGTCGGCCTGCTGATGCCCGTTGGTGATGGCGATGGAATAGAACTCGCCCGAGCTTTCCTCGCCCTTCAGGATGCAGGACGGGTATTTCCAGGTGACGGCCGAGCCGGTCTCGACCTGGGTCCACGACACCTTCGAGCGATCACCGCGGCAGTCCGCGCGCTTGGTGACGAAGTTATAGATGCCGCCCTTGCCCTCGGCGTCGCCGGGATACCAGTTCTGAACCGTCGAGTATTTCACCTCGGCGTCGTCCAGCGCCACGATCTCCACGACCGCCGCGTGCAGCTGGTTCTCGTCGCGCATCGGCGCGGTGCAGCCTTCCAGATAGGAAACGTAACTGCCCTTGTCGGCGATGATCAGGGTCCGCTCGAACTGGCCGGTCTGGCTGGCGTTGATGCGGAAATAGGTCGACAGCTCCATCGGGCATTTCACGCCCGGCGGAATATAAACGAACGATCCGTCCGAAAAGACCGCGCTGTTCAGCGCCGCGAAATAGTTGTCCGACACGGGCACGACCGATCCCAGATATTGACGCACCAGATCAGGATATTCGCGCAAGGCCTCGGAAATAGGCATGAAAATCACGCCGACCTTGGCCAGTTCGGCCTTGAAGGTCGTGACCACGCTGACGCTGTCGAACACGGCGTCCACGGCATAACGCGGCGCGCCCTCGACGCCGGCCAGCACAGCCTGCTCGCCCAACGGAATGCCCAGCTTGGCGTAGACGGCCAGCAGTTCGGGATCGACCTCATCCAGCGACTTGGGACCCTCCTTCTGCTTCGGCGCGGCGTAGTAGAAGAGGTCCTGATAGTCGACCGGCTCATACTTCACCGCCGCCCAGGTCGGCTCCTCCATCGCCAGCCAGCGCTCATAGGCAGCCAGGCGCCATTCCAGCATCCATTCCGGCTCGCCCTTCTTCTCGGAGATGAAGCGGATGATGTCGGCGTTCAGGCCGCGCGGGGCATATTCCGTTTCGATGTCCGAGGTGAAGCCGTGCTCATATTTTTCCAGAGCGGCGACAGCTTCGACGGTTTCCTTAACAGCAGCCATGACTTACGCAACTTCCTTCACGCGCTCAGACAGGCGCGCTTGATGCTTGTTCCAGGCCGTGACCCAGGCCTCGGCGAACCGGTCCCAGTCGGCCTCGGTCGTGCCCCAGCCGCCGGAGATACGCACGCCCCCGGTCGCCAGATGGCCCAGGCCCATGGCGCTGATCGCCTTCGACGGCTTCACCTTGCCCGACGAACAGGCCGAGCCGGCCGAGACCATCACCCCGACCAGATCCAGCGTGATCAGCTGCTGCGGGCTATCCCAGCCCTCGACGGCCATGAACAGGGTGTTGGGCAGGCGCGCAACCGCGCCGCCGATGATCGTCGCGCCCGCGGCCTTGACCTTGGCCTCGGCAGCATCACGCCAGACGACGTGCGCCATGGCCGCGTCCAGATCGCGCGCGGCGCAATCCGCCGCTGCTCCAAATCCGGTAATGCCCGGCACGTTCTCGGTTCCGGCCCGCAGGCCGCGCTCCTGGCCCGCGCCATGCAGGATGCGCACGGCGGCGACGCCTTCCTTCAGCACCAGCGCGCCCACGCCCTGCGGTCCGCCCAGCTTGTGCGCCGACAGGGTCAGGCTGTCCGCATCCAGCGCCCGCATGTCGACCGGAACCTTGCCCGCCGACTGGATGGCGTCGACGTGCAGCCAGCCGCCCGCCGCGCGCACCAGAGCCGCCGCTTCGGCGATAGGCTGGATCACGCCGCTTTCATTGTTCGCATGATGGATGGCCACGACCGCCCGACCCGGACGCGCCAGCGCCTCGGCCAGCCAGACCAGATCGACCACGCCGTTTTCATCGACCGGCAGCACCTCGACCGGCGCGCCCGACATCGTCGCCGCCTCCGCCACGCACGGATGCTCGGTCGCGCCGACGATCAGCCGCTCGCAGCCCGCCGCCAAAGCGCTGACGATGGCCTGAGCATTGGATTCCGTCCCGCCCGAGGAAAAGACCACGGCGGTCGGATCTGCCCCGACCAGTTCAGCCACCTGCGCCCGCGCCGTTTCGATGCGCGCCCGCGCCCGACGTCCGGCGGCGTGGACCGCCGACGGATTGCCGTTGTCCGCCAGAGCCTTGGCCATGATTTCCTGCACTTCAGGCCGCACCAGACCCGAGGCGTTGTAGTCGAGGTAAATGCTCACGCCGCCGCCTCCATGCCCACCGCCGCGGGGGCGGCCCCCATGCGCGCCTGACCCGTGCGGTTCTGGATGACGTCATCCAGACTGACGCTGGCGAGATAGCGGTGGATCTCCTGCCCCAGGTCTTCCCACAGGTGGTGGGTGATGCAGCGTTCGCCCTTGATCATGCAGCCCTTGGGCGATCCGGCGCCGACGCAGCGGGTGGCGCGGATCGGCTCGTCCACCGCAAGGACGATCTCGGCCACAGCCGTTTCGCAGGCTTCGCGCGCCAGGCGATAACCGCCGCCGGGACCACGCACGCTCTTCACCAGGCCACTTTTGCGCAGCCGTGCAAACAGCTGTTCCAGATAGCTGAGCGAGATTTCCTGACGCGTCGCGATCTCGGCCAGCGACACCGCCCGGTCCGCGCCATTGCGCGCCAGATCGGCCATCGCCATCACGGCGTATCGTCCCTTTGTCGACAGGCGCATAGAAAGCCCTCAAAAATTTCACGCTTTTCGGGGCTCATGTGTTAGAACCCGCGCCCTTACAGACAAGTGCGCAACGCTGGCTCGACTTAGAAAGTCCTACTGCGTTGGTCAAGTATTGTCCGCTCGCGAAACGACAGTTGAAGACAGGATTCTGCTGACCCATGCCTGAAGTCATTCTTCCCGGCGCCTCGGGCCGCATCGAAGGCCGCTACTCGCCTGGCAAGCGCCCCAACGCGCCCATCGCCCTGATTCTGCATCCGCACCCCAAGGCGGGCGGGCATATGAACAACCCGGTGGCGGTCACCCTGCACCAGCTGTTCGTCCAGCGTGGCTTCGCCACCCTGCGCTACAACTCGCGCGGTGTCGGCAAGTCGCAGGGCGAGTTCGACAGCGGCATCGGCGAGCTGGCCGACGCGGCCACCGCCCTGGACTGGCTGCAGACCAACAACCCGGCCGCGACCCAGACCTGGGTCGCCGGTTATCAGTTCGGCGCCTATATCGGCATGCAGCTTCTGATGCGCCGCCCGGAAACGGACGGTTTCATCTCCGTGTCGCCGCCCTCGAACATGTATGATTTCAGCTTCCTGGCGCCCTGCCCGGCGTCCGGCCTCTTCCTGCACGGCACCGCCGACACCGTCGTTCCGCCGGTCGAGGTCGAGCGCGTGGTCAACAAGCTGCGCACCCAGAAGGGCATCGTCATCGACTACGAACTGGAAGAGGGCGCGACCCACTTCTGGCAGGATCATGTCGGCGCGGTCGAGCGTCGCGTCGGCGCCTATCTGGACAAGCGTCTGGAAGAAAAGCCGGCCTGATCCACGGCCTTATGTGTCGACCCGGGTTTCGGCCCGGGTCTTCCATACAGACCAAGCAATCCCTGCGGCCAGGATGGCGGCCGTCACGCCGAGCGATATCGCCGGCGGAAACTTCTCCAGCCCCAAAAACGGCGCGGCGATGACCTTCCCTCCGATAAAGACCAGCAGGATCGCCAGCGCCTGCTTCAGATAGGCGAAGCGGTGGATCACCGCCGCCAGCGCGAAATACAGCGCCCTCAGGCCCAGAATGGCGAAGATGTTGGACGTATAGACGATGTAGGGGTCTGTCGTGATGGCGAAGATCGCCGGCACCGAGTCCACCGCAAAGATCACGTCGGCGAACTCGATCGTCACGAGCGCCAGGAAGAGCGGCGTGGCGTGCCAGATCATGCGACCGGCCGAGTTCTTCTCTCGAACGAAAAATCGCGAGCCGTACAGTTGATCCGTCACCGGCATGTGACGCCTCAACCAGTTCACCAGACCTTGCCCGGTGGCCGCTTCCTCGGCAGGACTGGTGGCCATCATCCGCCCCCCGGTGAAGATCAGGAAGGCGGCGAAAACATAGAGCACCCACTCGTAGCGGCTGACCAAGGCCGCCCCCGCTGCGATCATCACCGCCCTCAGCACGATGACGCCCAGCACGCCCCAGAACAGCACGCGGTGCTGATGCAGGCGTGGAATGCCGAAGGCGCTGAAAATCATGGCGATGACGAAGACATTGTCCATCGCCAGACTCTTCTCGATGGCGAAGCCGGTCAGGTAGTCCAGCCCGCTGTCCGCTCCCAGCCGCACCCAGACCCAGGCGCCGAACAGCAGCGCGACCCCGATATAAAAGGCCGACAGCAGCAGGCTCTCGCGCACCCCGATCTCATGCGCCTTGCGGTGCAGGACGCCCAGATCAAAGGCCAGCAAGGCGACCACGACCGCCAGGAAGCCCGCCCACATCCACGCGGGCTTGCCCATCCACTCGACCGCCAGGAATTCCATCACCGCCTCTGGACCGCATGCGCCGCCGACGCCCGAACGGACGACCGGCGCGGCCCGACATCACGACCAGGGGTCGCCAGAGGGGCCCGGTCCGCTGTGCCTAGAACGCGAAACTGACCGGGACGTTCAGAACGCTGCCCTCAGGGGGTGCAGGGCGGATAGTGCGCGAAGTTGGTTTCGTACTCCGCCAGCGTCTGGCGGAAACCCATTTCGGCTCGCCGCTTGTCGGCGTTGACGGGGTCCTCAAGATTCTCGCGGTCAATGACCCAGCGGCCATCCTTGCACGCCATCTGCGTGCCGTAACGCTGGGGCCGGTTCTCGTTGATGGCCAGACGGTCGTACATCAGGCCGAACTGCTGCCCATCGACTTCGCCCGTCGCAACTAGCGGCTCGAGAACCGGCACGAAGCGACGCCATTGCTCAAGGTCAGAGTGTTGAATGATGAGAAAGGCGGTCTGCGACGGCCCTTCGCCATATAGGCTTTTATAGAACCACCCCTCGGAGGGCAGCATCTTCAGCAAGGCGTCGAGATTGGCGTCATCAACAGCACTTTGCGCCGCCCACATGGCGCCCTCAGCCGCCTTTGCCTGATCCAAAGGCAGGTCGCTCAGATCAACGTCTTGCATGGCCTTGCGGCCGATCTGATCCAACCGATACATCCGCAGGGAAGCGTTCTGTATCGTCAGCTGGCGGCGGCGCTTCAGTCTGACGTTTTTGTTCGTCTGCGAGGACCGCCAAGACAGGCGCGATCTTGGCGCGTGCTTCGGCATCAAGCACGGTAGATGGCGCTGCTAGCCCGGCCTGAACCAAGGCCAGCACAAATACGAAAGCTATCATCAGCCTCTCCCCTTTCAGGATTGAAGCTGTAGATTTCAGGCAGAATTACGTCGTTCGACTAATGCTCGCCCTCCGCCGCAGCGATCGCCGCCGGGCGGTGCGCACGCACGCACCAGACGACGCTGACGACCATCAGGATCATGGCGATGATCTCGACCACAGTCGGCCCGCGCCCTTCCCACAGGAAGCCGTAGAGGAAGGCGAACAAGGTCTCAGCCACGATCATCTGGCCCAGCATGGTCAGGGGCAGAAGGCGGCTGGCCTGGTTCCAGAAGGCGTTGCCGATGATAGAGGCGAAAACGGCGACGGTGAAACTGACGCCGATGAAGCGCAGCCATCCTTCGCTCGACCAGACGCCCATGGTCAGGACCGCCGGGATGGCCAACAAAAGCGCGAACCCGCCGGTCACCACTCCGGTCAACAGCGACCAGTCATGTGGCGAGATTTCCGGCAAACGCCCCATCCAGCGGCTGTTGCCGACCGCAAAGGCGGACCACGACAGCAGGGCCGCCAGCGCGCAGCCCAAGCCGATCAGGGTCTGAACCCCGTCCTGACCCGCGCCGCCGCCTCGGCTGAGGGATTCCCAACCGATCAGGCCGACCGCCAGGGCCGCAATCGCGATGGGCGGGGCCACGCGCGCCAGCGGCGGCGAGTCCCTGTCCTTCAGCCCCCACAGCGCTACCACGACCGGCACCATGCCGACGATCAGGGCCGAGGCGCCGACCCCGGCGAAATGGACGCCGACCACCAGAAAGACGAAATAGACGATGTTGCCGGCCAGGCTCAACCAAGCCAGCGCCCGCCACGCCTTCCAGTCCAGCACTGTCGCGACCCGTCGCCAGCGTGGCGCGATCAACAGGGCCGCGATCAGGCCGTAGGCCAGATAGCGCCCCGCTGTCAGCATCATGGGCGAGGCTTCGGGCGCGACCTTGGGCGCCAGGAAGACCAGCCCCCACAAGGCGCCCGCCGCCATGCCGCTGGCGACGCCCCAGAAGCGCTGGGACTGCATCAGGTTCACTGTTCGCCGGGCTCCACGATGCGGCCGCCCGTCATCGGTTCAGGCACGCCCGTCGTGTCGGGGAAGCTGATCGGCAGGCCCAGCAGACAGCGCGCGGCCAGGAAGGCGAAGGCTTCGGCCTCGATGGAATCCCCGCGCCAGCCCTCGTCCTCGGCGGTCGTCACCGGCACGCCCGCGCGCTCGCGGATCGCCGCCAGCAGCACCGGATTATGCCGCCCGCCGCCGCAGACCACGACCTTGGTCGGTTTCTCGGAACAGCGCGCCACGCCCAGAGCCACGGCCTCGGCCGCAAAGGCCGTCAGCGTCGCCGCCGCGTCCTCCAGCGACAGCCCCGCCACCGGGTCCAGCGAGAAGTCGAACCGGTCCAGCGACTTCGGCCCCGTCGCTGCAAAATACGGATGCGCCAGATAGGCGGCCAGAACAGGCTGATCGACCGTCCCCGCCGCCGCCAGCTTGCCGCCCTCATCCATGCGCTTCTTGCCGCGCGACTGGACCAGCAAATCGACCATGCCGTTGGCCGGGCCGGTGTCGAAAGCTTCCAGACCGCCGTCAGCGCGGACCAAGGTGATGTTGCCGACCCCGCCCAGGTTCAGCACGGCGACCGGCCCGCTCAGGCCCGATTTCCGCACCAGAGCCGCGTGATAGACCGGCGCCAGGGGCGCACCCTGCCCGCCCGCCGCCACGTCCGCGCTGCGGAAATCATGGGCCGTGCGCACGCCCAGCCCCTCGGCCACGCTCAGGGCGTCGATCAGTTGCACCGTGCGCCCCGGCAAGTCCGGCGTCGGCGCCTCGTGCAGCACCGTCTGGCCATGCACCCCGATCAGATCCAGGGCGCTGGCCTTGACGCCGTTCACCGCCATGAAGCTGAGCGCCGCCGCCAGATGGGCGTCGGCCACCGCCATGCGGGCGTCCTCGAAGCTGTCGGGTTCTTCCTCGTCACGCTCCCAGTCCAGAGCGTCCTCGATAGCGTCCTCGATGATGGCGCGCGTCTCGGCGTCCAGCTTCATCTCGCCCGCGGGGCCGAAGCTGATGATGTTTTCGCCGTCGGTTTCGATCACCGCCATGTCGACGGCGTCGAGCGAGGTGCCGGTCATGAAACCGAGCACGCGAAGGGTCTTTGTCGAGGAGGTGGTCGTCATGGCGGGTTGACTGCCACGTCACGCACGCCGTAGCTAGCGCCCATGATCGCCGCCCGCGCCCTTTCCGGCCTGTATTACCGTTCGCTGAGCTAGCGAGCGGCCGCGATCTCGTGCCGCCTTCGCTGGCGGTGCGACTTCCTCGACAAGGAAGACGGCCGCCGGCATCCCTGCTACGGAGCCGTCCATGACCGACCAAGCCTTCAAGTCCGACTTCCTCAAAACCCTGCAATCGCGCGGCTATATCCATCAGGTGACCCACCCGGTGGAGCTGGACGAGGCCGCCTCGACGGGAATCGTGACGGCCTATATCGGCTTCGACGCCACGGCGCCGTCGCTGCACGTCGGCAGCCTGATCCAGATCATGATGCTGCGCCGCCTGCAGCAGGCCGGGCACAAGCCCGTGGTCCTCATGGGCGGCGGCACGACCAAGGTCGGCGACCCCACCGGCAAGGACGCCTCGCGCCCGCAACTGAACGACGAGACGATCCAGGCCAACATCGCTTCGATCAAGACCGTGTTCGAGAAGTTCCTGACCTTCGGCGATGGCCCGTCCGACGCCGTCATGGTCGATAACAACGACTGGCTGTCCAAGTTCGGCTACGTCGAGTTCCTGCGCGACTACGGCACGCATTTCACCATCAACCGGATGCTGAGCTTCGACTCGGTCAAGCTGCGCCTCGAGCGCGAGCAGCCGATGACCTTCCTCGAATTCAACTACATGCTGATGCAGTCGGTGGACTTCCTGGAGCTGAACCGTTCGCTGAACGTGACGCTGCAGATGGGCGGCTCGGACCAGTGGGGCAATATCACCTCGGGCGTCGATCTGGTGCGCCGCGTCGATCAGAAGGCCTCCTTCGGCCTGACCACGCCGCTGCTGACGACCGCTTCGGGCGGCAAGATGGGCAAGACCGCTCAGGGCGCGATCTGGCTGAACGCCGAGCAGCTCAGCCCCTATGACTACTGGCAGTTCTGGCGCAATGCCGAGGACGCGGACGTCGGTCGCTTCATGCGCCTGTTCACCGACCTGCCGCTGGACCAGATCGCGCTTTACGAAGCCATGGAAGGCGCCGGCATCAACGAGGCCAAGAAGGCCCTGGCCGACGCCGCGACCTCCATGCTGCACGGCTCGGAGGCCGCCCACGCCGCTCGCGCCGCCGCCGAAGCCGCCTTCGAAAAGGGCCAGCTTTCGGCTGACCTGCCGACCGTTGAGCTGCCGCGCGACGAGGTGATCGGCGCCATGATCGCCGCCGTCGTCACCAAGGCCGGTCTCAGCACTTCCAACGGCGAGGCTCGTCGCCTGGCCCAGGGCGGGGGCTTGCGTCTCAATGACGAAGCCATCGCTGACGGCGCGCGCCTGATCGAGGCCTCCGACGTCAACGCCGACGGCGTGCTGAAGCTGGCCGCCGGCAAGAAGAAGATCGTCCTGGTCAAGCCTGTCTAGGCCCGCCCCTACGGTTCGCGTCATCCCCGGCCTTGTGCCAGGGATCCAGACGCTCGCTGGTCGAGTAAAAGCCCGCAGCGGGCATAACGGCGTCGGTGCTTCTCGATGCTCGAAGCAGGCCCGAAAATGACGACAGACTTCACAGCGCCTCTACAGGGAGAACAACCGTGACCGACATCACCGAAGGCCAGACCGCTCCTGCGTTCGACCTCGCCACCGACGGCGACGCCCGCGTCACGCTGGCCGGCCTGAAGGGCAAGTCGGTCGTCCTCTACTTCTATCCCAAGGCCGACACCCCCGGCTGCACGACCGAGGGTCTGGACTTCTCGGCCCTGGCCGATGCGTTCGGCGCCGCCAATGCTGTCGTCATCGGCGTCTCACGCGATGCGGTTAAGAAGCTCGACCGCTTCAAGGCCAAGCACGATCTCAAGGTCATTCTCGGCTCGGACGAGGACGGCGTCGTCTGCGAGGCCTACGGCGTCTGGGTCATGAAGAAGCTCTATGGCCGGGAATATATGGGCGTCGAACGCGCCACATTCCTGATCGACGGCGCGGGTCTGGTCCGCCGCGTCTGGCGCAACGTCAAGGTCAAGGGCCACGCCGAACAGGTGCTGGAAGCGGCCCAGTCTCTCTGATCGGTGGAAATGCGTTCAGGCCAAGCTTGCCTCCTGCATCGACCTGACCCTAACTGCCCGCCAAGGGGCTACAGTAGGATTAGGCCGGCCTTGCTGGCGAGATGCGGAGAGCACCATGTTCAACAAGAGCAAGCCATTCGATAACAGCCCGTCCAGCGGCATGGGCATTCCGCCCGCACCGGAATCGACGCCCGCCGCCACGCCCTCAGTTGCACCGGCAGCGCCCCGCCCGACCGAGCCTTCGCGCCCGGCGGCCAGTTCGCGTTCGTCCAGCCTGTCGACCCTGTCGTCCGGCGTAAAATATGAAGGCAACATCTCGGGCGCAGGCGAGCTTCAGGTCGACGGCTCGCTCAAGGGCGACATCCGGGTCGTGCGCGTCACTATCGGTGAAGGCGGCTCGGTTGAAGGCACGGTCCACGCTGACGTTCTGGATGTGCGCGGTCGCGTCTCGGGCGCCATCGTCGCCAAGCAGGTCAAGCTGTTCGCCACCGCCCGCATTGAGGGCGACATCACCCAGGAGCAGTTGTCGATCGAACAGGGCGCCTGGTTCCAGGGCCGCTGCACCCAGGCCAAGCGCGACACCCCAGGCGCCAACATGCTGGACGCCCCGGAAAAGCCGGCGGCTCTCTCCGCGCCCAAGGCTGAGAAGGCGGAAGCCAAGCCCGCCGTCTGATCCGGCGCCTCGCACATATGAAAAGGGGCGGCCCGCCGGCCGCCCCTTTTTTTAGTTCCCGTCGCGGGTCTCGCCGACCCGGGCGGCCAGGGCTGCGCCCATGAAGGCGTCCAGATCGCCGTCCAGAACCCCTTGTGTATCCGAGGTCTCGACCTCGGTCCGCAGGTCCTTGACCATCTGATAGGGCTGCAGGACGTAGGATCGGATTTGGTGTCCCCATCCGATATCCGTCTTGGCGTCCGCCAGGGCCTGAGCCGCCGCCTCGCGCTTCTGCAGTTCCAGTTCGTACAGACGCGCTCGCAGCATCTTCCACGCCATGTCGCGGTTCTGGTGCTGCGAACGGCCGGCCTGACAGGCGACAACCGTATTGGTCGGAATGTGCGTCAGACGCACCGCTGAGTCGGTCTTGTTGATGTGCTGGCCGCCCGCGCCGGACGCGCGATAGGTGTCGGTGCGCACGTCTGACGGGTTGATGTCGATTTCGATCGTATCGTCCACGACCGGCGAGACGCCGATGGAGGCGAAGCTGGTGTGCCGCTTGGCCGCCGCGTCATAGGGGCTGATGCGGACCAGACGGTGCACGCCCGATTCCGACTTCAGCCATCCATAGGCGTTGGGGCCTTCGATCAAGATGGTGGCCGACTTGACCCCCGCCTGTTCACCCTCTTCCATGGCCTCGATGGTGACCTCATAGCCGTGGGCCTTGGCCCAGCGCGAATACATCCGCAGCAACATCCCGGCCCAGTCGTTGGACTCGGTGCCGCCGGCGCCGGAGTTCACTTCCAGATAGGCGTCATTGCCGTCGGCCTCGCCGGACAGCAGGGCTTCCAGTTCGGCGCGCGCGGCGCGGTCCTTGACGCCGCGCAGTTGCTCGCGGGCCTCCTCGAGGGTGGCCTCATCGCCCTCCTCGTCGGCCATTTCAGCCAGCATGACGCCCTCTTCCAGGGCGCTTTCCAGTTCACGGACGCTGTTGATCTGGGCTTCCAGACGCGAGCGGTCGCGGCTGACGGCCTGGGCCTGTTCGGGGTTGTCCCAAAGGGTCGGATCTTCGACCCGAGCGTTCAGCTCATCCAGTTTTCGAAGCGAGACATCCCAGTCAAAGACGCCTCCTGAGCAGAGCGGCGCTCTGCTCGATGTCGGCCTTCATGGCCTCGACATCCGGTCTCATCGCAATCTCCTGCGAAACAACGCCTTACCTTAAGCAGGGCCGCACCGCGTGCGGACCGATAGGGAAAGCAACGAAAATAAACGGCGCGCCTGCGAACAGGCGCGCCGGATTAATGGGCCTAACTAGAGGTTCAATAGAGCCCGCTCAAGTCCTCGGCGGGCTGCTTCTTCGGCGGCGGGGGTGCGACGACCGCCGGCGCGGCGGCCACAGGGGCCTGCGCAGCCTCCTGCTCGCGGCGGATCACGTCGTTATAGTTCTGCGGACCCACTGGCTGAACCGGACGCGGCGCCTCTTCACGGATCTGACGTTCGGTGCCCGGACGGAAGGCTTCCTCGATGCCGTTGACCGTGCGGAAGACGGCGTTCTTGGGGCGCACGAAGGGCCGCGCGGGGCGTTCCTTCAGGGCGACCGTCATGAAGTCGGTGAAGATCGGCACGGCGGTCGCTGCACCGGCTTCGCCGCCGCCGAGCGAGCGGTTGTCGTCAAAGCCGACGAAGACGCCAACCACGATGTCGCTGGAGAAGCCGACGAACCAGGCCGAGCGGTATTCGTTGGTCGTGCCGGTCTTGCCGCCGACCCAGGGGCCCAGGCTGCGCGCCCCGGCCCCGGTGCCGCGCTGGATGACGCCTTCCAACATCGAGCTCATCTGATAGGCAGTGATCGGGTCGATGACCTGGGTCCCGCGATCTTGCAGGCGAGGCGACTCCTGACCGCTGAAGCCACGGCTGCAATCGCGGCATTGGCGACGGTCGGCGCGGTGGATGGTCTGGCCGTTCCGGTCCTGAACCATCTCGATCAGATAGGGATCCACCCGGCGACCGCCGTTGACGAAGGCGGCGTAGGCGGCGGTGATGCGATAGGGCGTGGTTTCCCCTGCCCCCAGCGACATGGCCAGGTTCGGCGACATGTCGTCGACCACGCCCATCTTCTTGGACAGATCGACCACGTTCTTCATGCCGACCGCCTGCGCCAGGCGCACGGTCATGACGTTGCGCGACAGCTCCAAACCGCGACGCAGGGACTGCGGGCCATAATACTGGCGGCTGTAGTTCTCGGGCGTCCAGCGGCCGCCATTGGCCCCGCCGGGGAAGCTGATCGGCGCGTCCAGCACGATGCTGGCCGGGTTGAAATCGCCTTCCAGCGCCGCTGCATAGACGAAGGGCTTGTAGGCAGAGCCCGGCTGACGCTTGGCCTGGGTTGCGCGGTTGAAGCTGGACAGGGCGTAGGAATAGCCGCCGACCATGGCCAGGACGCGGCCAGACTGGGGTTCAATCGCCACCAGAGCCCCGTTCACGGCGGGCACCTGTTTCAACGCGAACTGACCGCCCTGCGGTTCGACGAAGATCAGATCGCCGCGCTTCAGCGGGCGGTTGGCGTTGGCCCAGGCTGCGTCAGAGACGATCAGAGAGCCGGTGCGGTCATCCTTGGCTGAACGGACGCGGACATTGTTGCCAACCACGCTCTCGACGGCCGCGGCCTGCCAGGTGCGACGTTCGGGCGGCGTGTTCTTCTTCAGCGCCTCGGCCTGCCAGCCCGGCGCAAAATCAGTCGTGCCCCAGGCGCCGCGCCAGCCGTGGCGGCGGTCATAGCGCTCCAGACCGTTCATCAGGGCGTCCCGCGCGGCGGACTGCAGCTTGGGGTCCAGCGTCGTGCGCATGTAGTAGCCGCCTCGGTTGACCTCTTCCTGACCGAACAGGCCGATGGCGCGACGACGGGCCTCTTCGACGAAGAAGTCGGCGTCGGCGTATTCGGCGCGACGCGGCGCCGCGCGGGTGTTCAGCGGGCGGGCCAGAGCCGTCGCCAGTTCTTCCTGCGTCAGCCACTTGTTGTCGGCCATCTCGCCCAGAACCCAGTCACGACGGCCTTTGGCCGCCTCGGGGTGACGTTTGGGATTGTAGTTGTTCGGGCCCTTCGGCAGGGCCGCCAGGAAGGCCGCCTCGTCCGGCGTCAGCTGGTTCAGCGACTTGCCGAAATAGTTGTAGGCTGCCGAAGCCACGCCGTAGGAGCGATAGCCCAGGTAGATCTCGTTCAGGTACAGTTCGAGGATCTGTTCCTTGGTCAGGGTCGCTTCCAGGCGGCTGGAAAGGATCGCCTCCTTCAGCTTGCGGTTCAGGCTGGATTCGTTGGTCAGCAGGACGTTCTTGGCCACCTGCTGGGTGATGGTCGAACCGCCCTCCAGCCGCCGCCCCGACACGACATTGAAGACGTTCTTGAACATGGCCCGGCCGATACCGGACACGTCGATGCCGCCGTGCTGGAAGAAGTGGCTGTCTTCCGCCGCCAGGAAAGCGTGGATCACCTGATCCGGCACCTGATCATAGGTGACATAGATGCGCCGCTCGTCCGAGAACTCGCCGATCAAGGTCCCGTCGCCCGCAAACACGCGTGTCGCCGTCGCCGGACGGTAATCCGCCAGCTCTGACGCATCCGGCATGTCATGCAGCACCCACGCCGCATAGATGGCCACGACCAGACCGGCCACAGCGATGCCGCCAAGCAAGGCGACGCCCGCCATAACGAACCAGCGTTCGGCTATCTTCACCGTGAACTCCGCAAGACGCGCCCCATGAAATCGTCGTTTATCGCGCGTCGGTCCCGCCGCAAAGCGGAACCGCAAACTCAGCCCTTGTCGCGCATCAGGCGGGCCTTGTCGCGCTGCCAGTCGCGCTCGGCCGAGGCCTCGCGCTTGTCGTGCAGCTTCTTGCCCTTGGCCAGAGCGATCTCCAGCTTGGCCTTGCCCTTTTCGTTCAGATACAGGCGCACCGGGATGATCGTCCGCCCGTCGCGCTGGACGGCGCCGATCAGCTTGTCGATCTGCTTGCGGTGCAGCAGCAGCTTCCGGTGGCGGCGCGGCTCGTGGTTGAAGCGGTTAGCCTGCTTGTAGGGCGGGATGTCCGAGTTGATCAGGACGATCTCGCGTCCCTCCACCGCCGCATAGCTCTCGGCGATATTGGCCCGACCGTCGCGCAGCGCCTTGATCTCGGTGCCCAGCAACTGGATCCCGGCCTCGATGTAGTCTTCGAGGAAGTAGTCGAAGCGTGCGCGCCGGTTTTCGGCGATCACCTTCCTGGGCGCATCAGCGGACATCAGGCGACTCCGGCTTCCACCATGGCCTGATCGATCTGCGGCTTGACGGCGTCACGGGTCAGCGACAGCGGCAGGCGGACCTCCTCGCTGCACAGACCCAACTTCGCCAGGGCGTACTTGGCCGGCGACGGGGAGTTGTCGAGGAACAGGGCCTTGTGCAGGTTGATCAGGCGGTCCTGCCAGGTTCGCGCCGTGGCGTAATCGCCGGCGGCGACCGCATTGTACATGGCGACCATGGCTTCCGGCGCGACATTGGACGTCACCGAGATCACGCCCACGCCCCCGCTGGCGGCATAGCCCAGCCAGGTGGCGTCGTCGCCGCTGATCAGGTCGAACGGCCCGTTGATATGGCTGCGCATCCAGCTGACCCGCGAGATGTCGCTGGTGGCGTCCTTGATGCCGACGATGTTCGGATTGTTGGCCAGATGCGCGACCGCCTCGTTCGACAGATCGACGCCGCAACGGCTGGGAACATTATACAGCAGCATGGGGATCTGAACGGCGTCGGAAATCGCCTCGAAATGGGCTATCATGCCTTCCTGAGACGGCTTGTTGTAATAGGGCGTCACCACCAGGGTCGCGTCGGCGCCGACCTCTTTGGCGAAGGCCGACAGCTCGATTGCCTCATGCGTGGCGTTCGAACCGGCGCCGGCGATCACGCGCACGCGGCCGGCCGCGATGGTTACGCACTGCTCGATGACGCGCTTATGCTCGTCCATCTTCAGGGTGGCGCTTTCGCCGGTCGTGCCGACCGGGACCACGCCATGGACGCCAGCAGCGATCTGACGTTCCAGAAGTTTTTCAAAAGCCCCTTCGTCCACGTTTCCGTCACGAAGAGGTGTGATCAAGGCGGTGATCACGCCCTTGAACAAGGGGGCGGTCATTGAAACAAGTTACCTGCGCGGAGTTTCGGGCGGCACGCCGCCCTTTGAAGAGGCAGGGAGCGTAGGTTGCCCGCCGCTCGGCCGCAACCAGTGATGAATGAGGATCGGACATCTAATGATCGCGACGACCGTGGCCGCCGCCCTGGCGATTCTGACTCCGCCGACCCAGGACGTGCTGAACAGTACGCCTGCGCCCTATGCGTCCAGCCAGAATGGCGTCATCAGCGGCCAGGACATGGCCCTGTTCCAGCAAGGCCTGGCCTCGGCCCGCGCTCGCGACGTGATTGGCACGCAGTCGGTCATGAGCCGCATTTCCGACCCCACGGCGAAGAAGCTGGTCGAATGGGCCCTGGTCGACACCTCCGACAGCCAACTTTCCTACGCCGACCTGGCGCGCGCCCAGACCGACCTCGCCAACTGGCCGCGCGGTGATTCGCGTCGTGCGGCGGGCGAGCGCGCGCTGAATCTGGCCAACGCCTCGCCCGACACCATCATCGCCTTCTTCAACGGCACGGCGCCGACGACGGCTGAGGGCGCCATCGCCCTGGCCGGTGCTCTGGAGCAGAAGGGCCAGCGTCGCGAAGCGCAGGACCTGATCCGCGACTGGTGGCGCAACCGCTCCTTTGAAGAAGCCCAGCAGTCCGTCATCGCCAATCGCTGGGGCGGCTGGCTGAACGCGGACGACCACGTCGCGCGCCTGAACATGCTGCTGCTCGGCCCGCACGGTCCAGCGACGCGCGCCATGGTCTATATGGTCCCTGCCGACCGTCAGGGCGTGGCCAACGCCGTCATGGCTCTCCGCACCGCCTATTCGCCCGACGCCCTCGTGGCCGGCCTCAGCCCTGCCGTCGCCAACGACCCGGCCGTAGTGCTTGAGCGCGTGCGCCTGCTGCGCTCGGCCGGCCGCCAGTCCGAGGCCTTCCCCCTGCTGTCCGCCCTCCCCGCCGCGCCCTCACACAAGGAGGGTCAGGACACGCTGTGGACCGAGCGCCGCAACTACTTCCTGGACGCCCTGCAGCAGGGAAATCCCCGCGCCGCCTACGCCGCCATGAACGGTCACGGTTTCCCCTCAGGTGAGCGCAAGGTGGACGCCGAGTTCTTCGCCGGCTGGGTCGCCCTGACCAAGCTGAACGACCCCGCGACCGCGGCCCAACACTTCGAGGTCCTGCGCAACAGCTCCTCCACACCGATCACCCAGGGGCGCGCCCTCTACTGGCTGGGCCGCGCCGCCGAGGGCCGCGGCGACCGCGCGGGCGCCCAGCGCTGGTATCAGGCCGGGGCCGAGCACTGGCAGACCTTCTATGGCCAACTGGCCGCTGAAAAGGCGGGGATCACCACCCTGACCCTGCCCGGCGAACCCGCCCCAACGCCGGAAGACGTCAACCGCTTCGAGGGCAATGAGGTCGTCCGCGCCACCCGCATCCTGGGCGCGGCGGGCGAAAAGACCCTGATGCGGGTCTTCGCCTACCATCTCGACGACACCCTTCCCTCGCCCTACGACCTGACCCAGTTGTTCGACCTGATGCAGGGCTATGGCGACCAGTTCGGCTCCATGATGGTCGGCCGCGCCGCCAGCCAGCGCGGCTTCGTCATGCCCGAGCGCATGTATCCCATCCGTATTCCACCTCAGGCCTCAGGCGCCGCCCCGCTGGAGTTCACCCTGGCCATCACGCGCCAGGAATCCAGCTTCGACCCCTTGGCGCGTTCTGGCGCCGACGCGCGCGGCATGATGCAGTTCCTGCCCGCCACCGCACAGGGCGTGGCCCGCCGCATGGGGATCCCCTTTTCTCCCGAACAGCTGTGGGATCCGGACGTCAATATGCGCCTGGGCAGCTACCACCTGGGCGAGTTGATCAACAACTTCGGCGGTTCGCCTCTGCTGGCGACGGTCGGCTACAACGCCGGTCCCGCCCGTCCGCCGCAATGGGTGGCCCGCTGCGGCGACCCGCGCAGCAATCAGGTCGACCCCATCGACTTCATCGAATGCGCGCCCTTCACCGAGACGCGCAACTACATGATGCGGGTGATGGAAAACATGCAGGTCTATCGCGCCCGCCTGAACGGCGGCTCAGCCCCGCTCACGCCGTCCGCCGACCTTGCGCGCGGCACGCCGCCCAACAGCGGTCCGCGCTCCTATCAGCCCTGAGACAAGGATGGCGGGCCACTATCATAGTGGTCCGCCAATCAGACTTGGAGAAGTCTCCGCGCCGCCAGCAGCGGCCCGTCCGGCGCCTCGACCCAGATCCCGTCCAGATGGAAGGCCGAGCGCAACACGGCGGGCGACAGGGCCTCGATAGGCGAGCCGTCGGCGACAACGCGTCCGGCGTTCAGCACGATCACCCGGTCCGCCACCCGCGCCGCCAGCGTCAGGTCGTGCAGGCTGACCAGGACGCCACCGCCAGCATCGGCTCGCGCCCTCAGACGCTCCAGCACCAGCAACTGCGCGTCCGGGTCCAGCCCCGCGATGGGCTCGTCCGCCAGCAACAACGGCGCCTGAACCACCAGCGCCCGCGCCAGCAGCACCCGCGCCCGCTCGCCGCCCGACATCTCGGCCACGCCGCGCTCGGCCAGATGCCCGGCCCCGACCTCGTCCAGCGCCTTGCGCGCCCGATCCAGCGCGTCGGCGCCTGACAGGAAGGGCGCACCCAAGGCCGCCACCTCGATGGCCGGCAGGTTCCAGGCAATATGCCGTTCCTGCGGCAGATAGGCCGCCCGCGCGCCCCGCTCGCGTTCTGACAAGCGGTCTACGTCCTCACCGCCCAGCTTCGCCGCGCCACCATGCAGAGGCATTAGCCCCAGCGCCGCACGCACCGCGCTGGACTTGCCCGCCCCGTTGGGCCCGCAAAGGGCGACCATTTCGCCCGCGCGGACCGACAGGCTGACTCCGTCCAGCACCGTCGCCGCTCCCATGCGCGCCACGGCGCCGTCCAGCTCCAGCAAGGCGCTCACAACCGCCACTCCCGCGCCGCGCGCCAGGCGATCAAGGCGAACAGCGGCGCTCCGACCAGAGCCGTGAACACGCCTAGCTTCAATTCCTGATCGGTCGGCATCAGCCGCGCCGCCAGATCGGCCAGCACCAGCATCAGTCCGCCCGCCAGCGCCGAGGGCCACAACAGCCGCCCGGGATCGCCGCGAACCGCCGCCCGCACCAGATGCGGCGCCGCCAGACCGACGAAGCCGATTACGCCGGCCACGGCCACCGCCGCCCCCGCCGCGACCGCCGATGCGATCAGGGCCAGAATCCGCATCCGACCCATCGACAGGCCCGACGCCCGCGCCGCCTCTTCGCCCAGGGTCAGCATTCTCAGGCCCGGCGACGCCCCCGCCGCAAAGACAGCGGCCACGACCAGCGCCGGCGTGACCCAGGCCACGTCGATCCAGCTGCGGTTCTGCACCGAGCCGAGCAGCCAGTTCATTACCTCCGCCGAGGCGATGGGCGACGGCGACAGGTTGAAAATGAGGGCCGTCAGCGCCCCGGCAAAGCTCGACAGCGCCACCCCGAACAGGATCAGCGCCTCGGGCGCCCGCACCCTGGCGGCGACGGCGACCAGCAGCAAGCCCGCCAGCGCCGCACCGACCAGAGCCGCGCTCTCGACCAGCCCGGGTATGGCCGCCGCTCCCAGCACAATGGCCCCCGCCGCGCCCAGCGCCGCCGTCGCCGATACGCCCAGCACGCCCGGATCGGCGAGCGGGTTCCGCAACAGACCCTGCAGCACCGCCCCCGCCAGCCCCAGGGCCGCCCCGACCATCAGGGCGCAGACCGCGCGCGGCGCCCGCACCTGCCACAGCACCTCGCCCGGCCCGGATGCGGGATCGGCCAGGGCTTGCCCATATTGGGCCGCCGACAGAGCCGTCTCGCCGAACAGCACCGCCCCCACCAGGGCCAGCAGGATCGTCGCCCCCAGCCCCAGGTTCAGGCTCAAATGCCGCTTCATCGCGCGGCCTCCGCCAGCAGGGCGGCCGCGTCCGCCGCGAACCAGGCGGGGCAGCTCAGCGTCGAGGCTGGCAGGTCCGCCACCGTCCGCCCCTGCGCGGCGCGCGCCACCACGGGGTGCCGCCCCGGCCCGCGCCAGTCGGCCCGCCATTGTTGGAAGAACCCCCGCACGAACAGCGCTGGCGGCGCCAAGGCGATCCTCTCGATCCCCAGCGGCTGGTAGCCCGGCCCGGTCACGCCGTTGCGGAACCCCGCCGCCTTCAGGATGGAATCGATCAGCGACCCTGACCCGGTCGTATAGCCGCCCGGGGTGACATAGACGGCTTCGCGCCCGCGCCCACCACCGGCCGCCTGGGCCAGCCGCCGATCCATATGGGCGATCAGCGCCGCGCCCCGCGCCTCCTGCCCCAGACCCTGCGATACGGCCCTCAGGTTCTCGCGGACCCCGGCCATGTCCGTGGCGTCGTCAATGTTCAGCACCCGCGCCCCGCGCTTTTCCAAGGCGGCCAACAGGCGCGGCTCCCCGCCCCAGTAGCGAACCACGACGTCAGGCTGGAACCCGATCGCCGCCTCCAGCGTCGGCCGAACCCGAGGCCGGCCGCGCGCCGCCTCACGCATCCAGGAATCCGGATCGTCTGCACGCGACGACAGGGCCAGTTCGGCCTCGGACGCCAGGGCCAGAACATACTGGTCCGCGCACTGATCCAGCGACAGCACCCGCAGCGGCCGCGCCTCGGCCGCAGCCGGCGTCAGTACCAGAAGAGCCGCCAAGGCCCCGCCTACCGCCCTCACGGCCTGAGCAGGCCCGCGAACAGGGCGTCCAGCATCGTCCGGGTCAGCTCGTCCCGATCCGCCCATTCGAAATAGGGCTTGGTGATCCGCAGCGAGACAATGCCGTGGCCCGACGCCCAGATGACCTGAGCAATGGTCACGGGATCGCCCCGCATCCGACCCGCCTCTACCGCTTCTTCGACCACGGCGACGAAGGCCCGGAACAGCTCGGAGCCTGTTTCCTGCGCCACCGTCTGCGCCCCCTCGCGCGCCTCGACGGGTCGCGTCAAATAGGTCAGGCGATAGGCGTTCGGGTTCTCGAAGCCGAACTTGATATAGGCCTCAATCATCCGCCGCAGACGTATTTCGGGCGGCTCGTCCTCGACCAATATCTGCTGATGAGAGGCGATCAGCGCCTCGAACGCCCCCCGGCAGATCTCATGCAGCATCTCGCTCTTGTCGGCGAAATGCATGTAGAGCGCCGTCGAAGACAAGCCGACCTCATCGGCGATCTTGCGGATCGTCGCGCCCTCATAGCCATGCTCGACGAAGATGCGCTCCGCCGCGGTCAGTATCTCTGCGCGCCGGATGTGGCCCTCGCCCTTGGGCTTGCGGGCCGAACGTGGCGTGGGGGTCGAGTCGCCGGGCAATCCAGAACTCCATGACGGGACGCCACTGCATAGCCGCAACCTCAGCGAATCGCCAATCACTTGCCATTCGAAGAACGTTGGTCTTAATAACGTCAACCTTAATACGGGTTAACTTTTTACGCCTCAGGGGGAAGACCGGGTATGCATGGACGTTTCCCCAAGGGCCTCAACGCCGCCCCGACGGCTGACGCGGCGAAGATCACAGCGACGTCCACCCAAATATTGGCGGGGGGCTCAATCTTCGCCGCCTTGACGGCTTCCATCCTGGCATGGCCGCTCGTTGGGGCGGTTCTCCTCCTGTTGGGCCAGATCGCCTTTTTAGGCATCGCAGCCTGGCGGCTTTTAACGGTGATGGTCAGACTGCGTCATCTCGCTGAGGCGGTTGAAACGCCCGCGGCATCCGTTCTTCCCCGCTATTCCATCGTCGTCGCCCTCTATGACGAAGCCGCCATCCTGCCGCATCTGGTCGAACGCTTGGCGAACATCGACTATCCGCCAGAGCTCCTGGATGGTTATCTGGCCCTGGAGGCTCATGATCACGCGACCATCAGGGCCGCAAGGGCGCTGACGCTGCCCGACTGGCTTCACATACTTGTGGTGCCGCCCGGCTCGCCGACGACCAAGCCTCGAGCCCTGAACCATGCCCTGAGCATCGCGCGGGGTGAGCTTCTGACCGTTTACGACGCTGAGGACGCCCCCGATCCACTCCAACTCCGCGAAGCCGCGGCTCGGTTCGCGGTTGAAGACGGCGAGCTTGTCTGTTTACAGGCGCCGCTGCGTATCCGACGCGTGCACAAGGGGCGAGACAGGTCGCCTTTTCTCGATCGTCAGTTCGCCGCCGAATATGCGGCCCTGTTCGACATCACCCTGCCGGCCATGGCCCGAATGGGCCTGCCGTTTCCGCTCGGCGGCACAAGCAATCATTTCCGGGTATCCGCCTTGCGCGCTCTCGGCGGCTGGGATGCATGGAATGTGACTGAGGACGCGGACCTGGGCTTTCGCATCTGGCGGCGTGGCTGGCGGCTCGGCGTGCTGAGCCGTCCGACCTACGAAACGCCGCCCGGCGAGTTGGCGCATTGGCTGCCGCAACGGACCCGCTGGCTGAAGGGCTACATGCAGACCTTGTCAGTCCACACTCGCTCAGCCTCTGGCATGGGGTGGCGCGGTTGGGCCGCTCTGGCCCTGACCATCGGCTCGGCGCTGGCGTCGGCAGCGCTGCACGCGCTTTCCGTTGCCTGGATCGGCATATTCTTCCTGATCGCTCTACTGGCGCAGCACCTGCCGTCAACGCCGTGGTTTGGGCTCGGTGTTCTGCTGAGTGGAGCAGCCGCTTCCATTCTGACGACCGCCATTGGGGCGCGTCTCGCCAACACGCCCTTCGGTCCAAGGGACATGCTGAGCGCTCCCCTCTACTGGTCGCTTCTCAGCCTCGCCTTCGCCCACGCCTTCGTCCGGCTGATCGCGGAGCCCCATCGCTGGGACAAGACCGCCCATCGCCCGGATGTCGCACGCGAAGAATCCGCAATGATCCTTGAGCCCTTGGTCGCCGACGCTGGACGAGCAGCCGCCTGAGCGCCTATCAGCCGCAGATGGCTCCCGTTCTCTCCTCCACGCCCGAAACCCTCGTCACGCGAGGCTGGTCCGACTATGCGCTGCTCGACAGCGGACACGGTCGCAAGCTGGAGCGGTATGGCCGCTTCACCGTGGTCAGGCCCGAGCCGCAATGCTTCTGGGCGCCGCGCGATCCAGCGGCCTTCGAGCGCGCCACGGCCGTCTTCGATCCTCAACAGGAAGAAGAGGACGCCGGCCGCTGGCGCTTCGACGCCCACGGCCCCATCGACGCCTTCCCGCTGAAATGGCGGGACGTGCGCTTCACCGGCCGTTTCACCCCCTTCCGCCACCTGGCCTTCTTCCCAGAGCAGGCGGCCAACTGGGAGTGGATGGACGCGCGCGTCCGCACGCTGAAGCAGCCCAAGATCCTGAACCTGTTCGGCTATACCGGCGTGGCCAGCCTGGCCGCCGCTGCGGCGGGCGCGCACGTCACCCACGTCGACGCCTCCAAGAAGTCCGTCGCCTACGCCCGCGAGAACGCTGAGCAATCGGGCCTCTCGGATCACCCCATCCGCTGGATCGTCGAGGACGCCCGCAAGTTCGTCGCCCGCGAGGTGCGTCGCGGTTCGAAGTACGACGGCATCATTCTGGACCCGCCGAAGTACGGTCGCGGCGCCAACGGCGAGGTCTGGCGCCTGTTCGAAGACATGCCCGAGCTGCTGAAGGACTGCGCGGCTCTGCTGTCCGAAGACGCCTCCTTCCTGCTGCTGAACGCCTATGCCGCGCGGATTTCCGGCCTATCTCTGGCGCACGCCATGGCCGAGGCCACCCATGATCGCGGCGGGCGCATCGACTGGGGCGAACTGGCCCTGTCGGAAGACGGCCCGAACGCCCGCGCCATCGGCCTCAGCTTCTTCGCCCGGTGGAGCGCCTGATGTACGAGCGCGTCATCACCTCTCTGACCAACGACACCATCAAGTCGGTCCGCGCCCTGCACATGCGCAAGGAACGCGACCTGACCGGCCGTTTCCTTGCCGAGGGCCTGAAATTCATCGGCGAAGCTCTGGATCAGGGCCGCGCTCCGGTCATGCTGCTGGTCGGTGAAGAGGCCCGCCCGCACCCCCTGCTGGACCGCGCCAAGGCCGAGACAATCAGGGCCGGCGGCCAGATCATCGTCGTGACCCACGCCATCCTCGAAAAGATCAGCCGTCGCGACAATCCCCAGACGGTGCTGGGCGTGTTCGAGCAGGTCTATACCCCGCTGGACGCCATCAAGCCGGACGCCAAGCCCTGCTGGGTGGCGCTGGAGCAGGTGCGTGATCCGGGCAATCTGGGCACCATCATCCGCACGGCGGATTCCGCCGGTTGCGGCGGCGTCATCCTGATCGGCGACTGCGTCGATCCCTTCTCGGTCGAGGCCGTGCGCGCCACCATGGGCTCGGTCTTCGCCGTCACCATCAGTAAGGCCTCGCGCGAGGAATTCCTGGCCTGGCGCGCTCAGTGGCCCGGCAGCGTCATCGGCACCCGTCTGGACGCCCAGCACGGCTATCGCGACAGCCCCGTGCGCCACCCGGCCCTGATCATGATGGGCAATGAACAAGCTGGCCTGACTGACGAACTAGCCGCCGCCTGCGACCTGAACGTCAAGATTCCCATGCGCGGCCGGGCCGACAGCCTGAACCTGGCCATCGCCACCGGCATCATGGTTTATGCCGTGACCGACGCGGCCTACGGCACGGATATCTAGGCCCTAAACCTCGCCGTCCGTCTTGATCCGGTTCATGCCCAACAGGGCCAGGATGGTCAGGACGGCGGCGACGGCCAGATAGGCGCCCACCGCCTGCAAGCCGTAATGCCCTGCAAGCCATGTCGCCGCGAAGGGCGCAAGCGACGCGCCGAGAATACCCGCCAGATTGAAGGTCATCGACGCCCCGGTGTAGCGCACCGCTGTCGGGAAGGGCCGCGCCAGGGCTGCGCCCAGAGGCCCATAGGTGCAGCCCATCAGGCTGAAGCCGATGATGAAGAAGGCTACCACGCCGACCAGCCCGCCGCCGCCGAAGAGCGGGGCCAGCACCAGACCGAACAAGGCGATGGCGATCGACGTGACCAGCAGCGTTCGCCCCTGCCCCCAGCGATCCGCCGCCAGGGCCGACAGTGGAATGAACAGGCCGAAGAAGCAGACGCCCAGCAACTGGATCGGCAGGAACTGCTCGCGGGTATAGCCCATGGCCGTCGTGCCCCAGCCCAGGGCGAAGACGGTCATCAGATAGAAGAGGACGAAGGTCGCCATCCCCGCCAGCGTCCCGGTCAGCAGGGCGAACTTGTGCTGCGCCAGCAGGGTCAGGATCGGCGTCTCGACCCGCTCGGCCTTGTCGATGGTCTTCTTGAATTCGGGCGTCTCGGTGATGCGCAGGCGGACCCACAGGCCGACGATGACCAGCAGCGAGCTGGCGATGAAGGGAATGCGCCAGCCCCAGGCCAAGAACTGCTCGTTCGGCAGGGTCGCCGTCAGGATGATGAAACTCAGGGTCGACAGGATGAAGCCGATCGGCGCGCCCAACTGAGGGAACATGCCGTACCAGGCCTTCTTGCCCGGAGGCGCGTTTTCGGTCGCCAGCAGCACCGCCCCGCCCCATTCGCCGCCCAGACCCAGTCCCTGCCCGAACCGGCAAAGGGCCAGCAGCAGGGGCGCGATCACGCCGACGGATTGGTAGGTCGGCAGCAGGCCGATGGCCACCGTCGACAGCCCCATGGTCATCAGCGCAGCGACCAGGGTGGCCTTGCGCCCCACCTTGTCGCCGAAGTGGCCGAAGACGACGGCGCCCACGGGCCGCGCGAAGAAGGCGATGGAGAAGGTGGCGAACGACGCCAGCATGGCCGTCGTGGCGTCCTCGCCCGGGAAGAAAAGGGTGGGAAACACCAGCACCGCCGCCGTAGCGTAGATGTAGAAGTCGAAGAACTCGATCGTGGTGCCGATCAGGCTGGCGAACAGAATTCTCCGTTTGGAGGCGGCAGGCGGTGAAATAGCAGCGTTGGCCACACGAAATCCTTGCGTTGATGCAAGGTCATTGCGGTGCGCCGCCAACCGCCGTCAAGCGGAGCCTCAGGTCCCGCGCGGTTTGACCCGGTTTGTGGGCGCGGCATGGGCGGGGTCTTCCGGCCAGGGATGACGCGGATAGCGCCCGCGCATCTCGCTGCGCACCGCCGCCCAGGACCCTGTCCAGAACCCCGGAAGGTCCTTCGTCACCTGCACTGGCCGCCGCGCCGGCGACAGCAGGGACAGCGTCAGCGGAACCCGCCCGCCGCCGACCGTGGGATGGGTCTTCACCCCGAACAGCTCCTGCACCCTGATTTCGACGCGCGGGCCGCCTTCAGCGGCGTAGTCGATACTGGCCGAACCCAGCGGCGTGGTCAGGCGCGGCGGGGCCAGGTCGTCCAGCCTGCGCTGCAAATCCCACGGGATCAGGCCGCGCAGGGCCTCGGCCAGCTTGGGGTCGCCGATGTCGGCCAGCGACCGCGCCCCGTCCAGCAGCGGCCAAAGCCAGTCCTCACGCAGGGCAAACAGTCCCTCGTCCGACACATCCGGCCAGGTCGCATCCAGCCCATGCAGGAAGGCCAGCCGCGCCCGCAGCGCCGACGCCTGCTCGCCCCAGTTCAGGGTCTTCAGCCCGCCCGCCTCGACTTCGGATTTCAGCGCCGCCGTCATGGTCGCCCGATCCGGCGCGCCGACGACCTTCTCGTCCAGCACCAACGCCCCGATGCGGCGGATGCGGCGGATCACCGGCTTGCCGGAGGGCTCGCGCACTAAGCGGTCCTCGACCTCGATCCGGTGCGCCAGAGCGGCCTCCAGCGTCGCCGCGTCCAGCGCCGCCGCCAGACGAATGCGGTCGCGCGCGTCGCCGCCGCCGAGTTCCGCCACCGCCAGCCAGGGCTCGCGCGCCATATGTTCCGTCGGATCGACGAAGGCTCCACGCCCGGAGGCCAGCAGCACCTCACCCGGCTTGCCGCGCGCCCGCGCGATACGCTCGGGGAAGGCCTCAGCCAGCAGCAGGCCCGCATCCGCCTCGCCGCCATTTCCGCCGCCCGCCGCCCGCGCCCAACGCTCGGCCAGCTTCATGGCGTCGCGCGCCCGCGGCGAACGGTCCCGCTCCAGCCCTTTCAGTCTGTCATGCAGGTCGACGGCGTTGCCGCCCAGCCCCGGTTCGCTGAGAATCGCCGCGATCTTAGCCCCGCCCAGAGCATCGTCCTGATCCGAGGCCACGGCGACCATGTGCGCCAGTCGCGGCGGTAGAGGTATCCGCGTCAGCCGTCGTCCATGCACCGTCAGGTCGCCCTTCCCATCCAGCACCCCCAGCCGGGTCAGCACCTTCCGTGCCTCGGCCAGCGCCCCGGCGGGCGGCGGGTCCAACAGGGCCAGCCCATCGGCCGACTTCGTCCCCCAACGCGCCAAATCGAGAGCAAAGGCAGTCAGATCAGCTTCCTGAATCTCCGGCCGTTGATGGGGGACCAGTCCCCGCGTCTGTTCTTCGTCCCACAGGCGATAGCAGACGCCCGGCTCGACGCGACCGGCGCGCCCTCGCCGCTGCTCGGCGGAAGACCGACTGACCTTGACCGTCGCCAGTCGGGTCAGGCCGCTGGACGGCTCAAACCGAGGCACGCGCGACAGACCGCCGTCGATCACGACGCGCACGCCCTCAATGGTCAGACTGGTTTCCGCCACCGAGGTCGCCAGCACCACCTTGCGCCGTCCGGGCGGCGCCGGCTCAATGGCGCGATCCTGCTCGCCCTTGTCCAAGGCGCCGTAGAGGGCGACCACATCGACCGAGGGATCGCGCAACCGTTCGTTCAGCCGCTGGACCGTGCGGTGAATCTCGCCCTGCCCCGGCAGAAAGACCAGCACCGAGCCGGTCTGGTCGCCCAGCGCCAGCATGACCGCCCGCGCCACGGCGTCCTCGAATCGCTCGGCGACGTTGCGTCCCAGATAGAGGGTCTCGACCGGGAACATCCGCCCCTCGGCCTCGATCACCGGCGCCCATTCTCCAGATGGATTGGCGAGCAGCCGCGACACCCCCGCGATATCCAACGTGGCCGACATGACCAGCAGACGCAGATCGTCGCGCAGCACCGATTGGCTCTCGCGCGCCAGGGCCAGGCCCAGATCAGCGTCCAGACTCCGTTCGTGGAACTCGTCGAACAGAACCGCGCCGACGCCCTCCAACGCCGGATCGTCGAGAATCATCCGGGTGAAGACGCCCTCGGTGATGACTTCGATCCGCGTCTCGGGGCCGATGCGGCTTTGCAGGCGGGTGCGATAGCCGACGGTCCCGCCCGCCTTCTGCCCCAGGGTCGCCGCCATCCGGTCCGCCGCCGCCCGCGCCGCCAGCCGGCGTGGTTCCAGCACCAGCACCTTCTGGTCGCCCAGCCAGGGCTGATCCAGCAGGGCCAGAGGCACGACAGTCGTCTTGCCGGCCCCCGGCGGGGCGGCCAGAACGACCGCGTTGGTGGCGGCCAAGGCCGCTTTCAGCGGCTCCAGTACGGCGTGAATCGGCAGCATCACATGGGCCTTAGCCTCTAGTTCACGGTTCACGAAAGCGTCGTCTGCGCTTCATCCAATCGAAACCGCGTTGCGCGCAGCCGCTCAGATGGTTAGCGTCCGCCCCCAAGAAGGCAGCCCGGGGAGGGCCTGCCGTGTGTATCGATGGGGGCGCGACTACATGTCCGCAAACGGCGTAAAGCCAACTGGCAACCAGCTATTTCTCAAGAAATCTATTGCCCAGATCCAGAAGGAAGCCGCCAAGAGCGAGCTGAAACGGACCTTGGGCCCCATGAATCTGATGAGCCTGGGCATCGGGGCCATTATTGGCGCCGGTATCTTCGTTCTGACGGGTCAGGTCGCCTCGGCGCACGCCGGACCGGCCATCATGTTCTCCTTCGTCATCGCCGGCATCGCCTGCGGTCTGGCGGGGCTCTGCTACGCTGAACTGGCCTCGACTATGCCGGTTTCGGGTTCGGCCTATACCTATGCCTATGGCACCCTGGGCGAAGTCTTCGCCTGGATCATGGGTTGGCTGCTCGTGTTGGAATACGGCGTCGCCGCCTCGACCGTCGCGGTCGGTTGGTCCGGCTATGTCGTGTCGATCCTCAACGATTTCGGCCTAAGCGCCAGTCTATTCCCGACGATAAGTTTCGCCGGCGGCGAAGGCCCTCAGTGGGCGACGCCCCTGATCCAGTACATCGCCAGCGGTCCTGACGCGGGCTTCCCGATGACGGGCACGTTCAACCTGGTCGCCGCCGTCGGCATCGCCGCCGTTTGCGGTCTGCTGGTGCTCGGCGTGTCGGAATCGGCCAACATCAACAACGCCATCGTCGTCATCAAGATCATCGTTCTTCTGACCTTCATCGCGGTCGGCATCCAGTATATCAATCCCGCCAACTGGCAGCCCTTCATCCCGGCTCAAGGCGCGACCTGGGACCAGTTCGGCGTCGGCGGCATCTTCCGCGGCGCGTCGATCATCTTCTTCGCCTACGTCGGCTTTGAGGCTGTCTCAACCGCAGCAGCCGAAGCCAAGAACCCGTCCAAGGACGTGCCGGTCGGCATTCTGGGCGCCCTGTTCGTCTGCACCCTGATCTATATGGCTGTGGCTGCTGTCATGACCGGCGTGGTTCCCTATCTGGAACTGGCCTCGCCGGCTCCGATCGCCGTCGCCATCGACCGCATGGGTCTGGAATGGGCCAATGTGCCGCTGGCCGCCGCGCCTAGCGGTCAACTGAACCTGATCGCCTTCCTGATCAAGATCGGCGCAGTCACCGGCCTGTCCTCAGTCATGCTGGTGCTCTGCTACGGCCAGACGCGCATCTTCTACACCATGGCCCGCGACGGCCTGCTGCCCAAGGTGTTCGCCACCATCCACCCCAAGTTCCGCACCCCGTGGATCGGCACCATACTGCTGGGCATCGTGATCGCGATCGCGGCCTCCTTCCTGCCGATCTCGATCCTGGGCGACCTGGTGTCGCTGGGCACGGCGACGGCCTTCGCCATCGTCTGCCTGTCGGTCATCGTGCTGCGTATCAAGCACCCTGAGATGGAGCGTCCGTTCAAGGTCCCCGGGGGCATCGTCACCGCGGTCCTGGGCATCCTGGCCTGCCTGGCGCTGGCCTCGTTCAACTTCATCCCGATGATCCAGCACGCCATGAACGACAATCCGCTGCCGCTGACCATCCTCGGCATCTATGCGGTCGTCGGCGCCCTGATCTACGCCCTCTACGGTTTCGCTCACTCGAAGCTGGCCAAGGGCATCGACATCACCGAGGACACCACGCTGGAAACGGCTGTGGAGGCTCTCGGCCACGGCGTCGACAACAAGAAGGACTGATCCCCGGATCAGCTCCGGCCTTAAGCAGCGTAGCGATAGGCAACAAAGAATGGCCTCAAGCAGCGCAAGCGCGATAGGCCACAAGAAATGGAAGGCCCCGGAGAAATCCGGGGCCTTTTTCTATCCGCACCAACCTTGTCGGTTGCCCAATTCCGCGCCCTCGCCTACAGGCTTCCGCCTACCTATGCGGATGTGGCGGAACTGGTAGACGCACCAGATTTAGGTTCTGGCGCCGAGAGGCGTGGAGGTTCGAGTCCTCTCATCCGCACCACTGGTCTTCAGCCGCGATAGAGGCTGGCCAGCACCGCCGGGATCAGATCCGGCAAATCCTCAGCGATCAGCCCCGGCCCAAAGCGATGCGCGGCATCCGCGTGCATCCAGACGGCCGCACAGGCTGCGGCGAAGCTGTCCATACGCTGCGCCCGCAGTCCGCCGATCATGCCCGCCAGAACGTCGCCGCTACCTGCCGTCGCGAGCCAGGGCGAACCATTGCCGTTGACCACACAGCGTCCATCAGGCGCGGCGAGGACTGTGGCGCTCCCCTTCAGCACAAGGACGCACCCCGCCCGCTCAGCGGCCTCTATCGCCGCCGTCTCGCGCCCCTTGGCCAGCAGGCCCGGAAACAGCCGCTCGAACTCGCCTTCATGCGGGGTCAGGACGTCGTCGCCATCCAGACAGGCGAACAGGTCGCCCGGCCGGTCGCGGAACAGGGTCAGGGCGTCCGCATCGACCACCAGGGCTGCACCCGTCCGGGCGAGCGCCGCGACATTGGCCGCTGTTGCGCCTGTAAGGCCTGCTGCAGGCCCGATGACCACGGCGTCCATCGCCTGGGCCAGCTCCGCCAGTTCATCGGCTGTGGCGAAGCTGGCCAGCATGACCGCCTCCAGCGCCGGCGCCAGCACGGGCGCTGCGTCCGGCGGGCAAAAGACCTTCACCAGCCCCGCGCCGACTCTCAATCCGGCGCGCGCCGCCAGCCGCGCCGCGCCGGTCGACAAGGCGCCGCCGGACACCACGCCCAGCCGGCCGCGCGCGTGCTTGTGCGCCTCGGCGCCGGGCCAGGGCAACAGGCTCTGCCATGTCATGGGGTCGTTGATCGGGTTCATGATCGAATTCCGTTCACGGATGGCCTGTAAGCACGAAAATTGCTTGCCTTATTGTGCGATGCAATGTCCCTTTACCCCCCGAGCGTCGGACCAACCAGGGAGCCGACTCGGGACTCGCCATGAAGAAGATTGAAGCCGTCATCAAGCCGTTCAAGCTGGATGAAGTGAAAGACGCTCTCCAGGACATCGGGGTGCAGGGCATGACCGTCTTGGAAGCCAAGGGATATGGCCGCCAAAAGGGTCATTCCGAGCTTTATCGCGGCGCCGAGTACGTCATCGACTTCCTGCCCAAGATCAAGATCGAGGTCGTCGTGGCTGATGATCTGGCTCCCGCCGTGATCGACGCCATCCAGACCGCAGCCCGCACCGGCAAGATCGGTGACGGCAAGATCTTCGTATCCACCCTGGAAGACGTGATCCGCATCCGCACCGGCGAAACCGGCGCCCAGGCTATCTGACCACCCTACGGCCGTCCCTTCCGGGCGGCCGCTTTTCGTTCCTCCTCTCCTCCCCGAACCAACAGGACTTCGAGCATGAGCGCCGCCCAAAAGATCCTTCAAGAGATCAAGGACAAGGACGTCCAGTACGTCGACGTCCGCTTCACCGACACCCGTGGTCGCCTGCAGCACGTCACCTTCGATATCGATCTTGTCGACGAAGAGTTCCTTGAAGAAGGCACCATGTTCGACGGCTCGTCGATCGCGGGCTGGAAGGCCATCAACGAAAGCGACATGCTGCTGAAGCCGGATCTGGAGCGGGCCTATATCGACCCCTTCTACCAGCAGACCACCCTCTTCCTTTTCTGCGACGTCGTCAGCCCCGACACGGGCGAGCCCTACAACCGCGACAGCCGCTCGATGGCCAAGAAGGCCCTGGCCTATGTCCAGTCGTCGGGCGTGGGCGACGTGGTCTATTTCGGCCCGGAAGCCGAGTTCTTCATCTTCGACGACGTGCGCTGGAACACGGCTCCCCACAACACCGGCTACAGCTTCGATTCGACCGAACTGCCGGCCAACACCGGCGCTGAATACGCCGAGGGCAACCTGGGCCACCGTCCGGGTCACAAGGGCGGCTACTTCCCGGTCAACCCGGTCGACTCCGCCCAGGACCTGCGCGGCGAAATGCTGGCCGTGATGAAGGACCTCGGCATGCAGCCCGAGAAGCATCACCACGAGGTGGCCCCGGCGCAGCACGAACTGGGCCTGAAGTTCAGCGACCTGCTGACCATGGCCGACCGCCTGCAGCTCTACAAATACGTAATCCACAACGTGGCCGCGGCCTACGGCAAGTCAGCGACCTTCATGGCCAAGCCCATGTTCGCCGACAACGGCTCGGGCATGCACGTCCACATGTCGATCTGGAAGGACGGCAAGCCCCAGTTCGCCGGCGACAAGTACGCCGGCCTATCGCAGGAATGTCTGTGGTACATCGGCGGCGTCATCAAGCACGCCAAGGCCATCAACGCCTTCGCCAATTCGACCACCAACTCCTACAAGCGCCTGGTGCCCGGCTATGAAGCTCCGGTGAAGCTGGCCTACTCGGCCAGCAACCGTTCGGCCTCGATCCGCATCCCGCACGTCTCCTCGCCCAAGGCCAAGCGTCTGGAAGCCCGCTTCCCCGACCCGATGGGCAACCCCTACCTGACCTTCGTCGCCCTTCTGATGGCCGGTCTGGACGGGATCGAGAACCGCATCGATCCGGGCGCGCCCGCCGACAAGAACCTCTACGACCTGCCGCCGGAAGAGCGTGGCTCGATCCCGGAAGTCGCCGGTTCGCTGAAGGAAGCTCTCGACGCTCTCGACGCGGACCGCGCCTTCCTCAAGAAGGGCGGCGTCATGGATGACGACTTCATCGACAGCTACATCGCGCTGAAGTCTGAAGAAGTCGCCCGCCTGCAACTGCATCCGCACCCGGTCGAATTCGACATGTACTACAGCTGCTGATCCCCGGATCGGCCTGACGATCAAGGCGCCGGGCGGCAACGTCCGGCGCCTTTTTCATGGGCCGGAACCGGCGGGAACATCCTCCGCCGAGCGCGGTTGCCCTCCCGAAGGAGAAACCCGCCATGCCCAACAAACACGCCGACACCGACTGACGTGCCCCTGAGAATTTCCTCCACGCGGAGCTAGAGTCCGGCCCTTGAAAGGACGGACGGAATGAAACGAGCG